>WLWD01005384.1_pt1 | contig 23525 bp, 24 predicted proteins | sample 6712731 | NCBI WGS metagenome assembly WLWD01 (sample SAMN12718690, study PRJNA576275) | sponge metagenome | isolation source: marine sponge | host: Mycale hentscheli | place: New Zealand: South Island, Marlborough, Capsize Point | collected 2014-11-01 | reverse complement strand
AGTCCCAGCTTAAGTCATTCCTTGGCCTAACAGGCTATTACAGGAAATTTGTTAAAGGTTATGCTTCCATTGCTAAACCCTTGCATCTGGCTACTCATAAATCATGTCCCTCTCAAGTGATCTGGACTCAGGAGTGCCAGGATTCCTTTGTTCATTGTTATCTGATGCATCATTCCTCACTATTCCCTCAGAGACAGATAAATTGCTAGTGCAGACAGATGCTTCAGCAGATGGACTGGGAGCCTGCCTCAGTGTAATCAGGAATGGTGAAGAACTACCAGCAGCATTATACAGCAGGAAGTTGACAGATACAGAATCTAGATATGCAGCGACAGAATTAGAATGCCTAGCTGTGGTCGAGGCATGCAGACAATTTGAAGCCTACCTAGATGGGAAACCATTCTTGTTACAAACTGATCATAAAGCTTTAGAGTCTATGCATACATCTAAACTCTATAACAAGAGACTTGCAAGATGGGCATTAAAATTACAAGGTTTCTTGTTTAGTGTTGTTTACATGCCTGGTTCTGCAAATGGCAATGCAGATGGTCTTTCCAGACAGGCATGGGGCATTCAAGGAAGACAGGAGCATCTGCTCAAATTGAAGATGATGGGAAGGTCAGTGTAAAGACAGATCTAAAAACTATTGTGAAGTTGGAGCCCAAGGAGATATGATACTTTCAGACAGGATTGCTCACCGGCACAGTTCGAATTAGTCCCCGGGGGATGTAGGAGCCGGACTCCTACATGGAGAATGAACTTCTTAATCGTTTACTGTTGTTATCTTGTTTCAGCACCACTGACTATGTTCTAGAACTTTCTCTCCTTGCCTCTGTGCTCTGTGTGTTGCCTGTTTTCTATTGGTCAGTTCAAAGTCATGTGTTTCTCTGGTGATCTCAGAGGTTTGGCCTATATAGGCATGACCCTCTGAGTTCTCCAGGTCTTTTTCCAGTCTGACATCTGAACACTCTTTTATAACTCTTCTATGTGAACTGGTACGGGTTTAGTGAAGTCCTAGTATATGAGATACAGTGATAGACTGGGAAGAGAACTGGTGGCGGCTACCCTTTACTATATAGCAGAACTGCACACTCAACAATGTCTAACAGGCTACCAAAGGAATATTGGGCCAAAAATCAAAGAAAAGGAAATACTAATTGATTAACACCAAGAAAATGAATACTATTAATTCTCTCTCTCTTTATACAATGTATTTATTTGAGCACTTTGGCCACGTCCATTTTTTTAATTATAGACCAGATTCAGCTTGCTTATAGCTACACCTCAGTGATATTTATACAATTTAACTGAACTATCTTTTATTTCTTAATCTGTATTATTTTTAATATATTCGGTGTCTGCAAGCACACGAGCTATACAAGTTAGAGTCCTTAATCATTTGGTTTTACAATTTTTAATTAAATAAATCATTGAGCCAACACAGAATTTCATTAAAAATTATATAGTGAATCAATCAAAATGTCAGACCAACTGATGAACAATGTAACCCACAACTGCTATTATCAGGAGTGAGCCAGAAATAGTTCCTGCAGTGCTGGAGAGTGAAACAGCGGGGAATGGACTGCCACTACAAGTCTGAGGACTGTTCGTAATACATCTACTTAGAACATTAAAATTCTGAAAATCCTTCAGGGCATTATACTCTATCCCCGTCAATAAGCGTTGCTCCCAAATGCCATCGATGACATCAGTATTGTTATAAATAGTTAGGAAGCAACAGCCAAGCTGATCGACAAGACCCTGAAGTGGATCTCTGCAATCTAAACCACAAGTCAAGTCATTTCTAAAGAGTGCCGCACATTGCCGAGTTGTACTAATGTTTACTTTGTCTGGAAAGAACAGACGGCATCTTTTATTTTCTTCTTTGTCCACTTGTTTCAGACAGGCAGCACGAAGAAACCATGCCTTGTTGTCGTTGTGGCAAGTTTGGCGCAACCACTGAGCGTACCTGCCCAGGCAGGAGGATGTACAGATGGAGTCCAATAAACTTGGATCAGTCAAATGATCAGAGCCTAATGCTAGGTTTTCTCGGCATTCTGGTTCTAAAGTTCTTTTGAATGCCTCTTCTTCAGCACTATTGCATGTGGCATCACTCAGTCTAGCCAGGCATGTCACTACAACAACTACTATAATAGCCATGGTTGAGTAATGGTACATCTTGTGAAGAAATCTTAATTTTTTGACTGGCAGAGAATGTCACGTCTTTTCCTTATATATCCACTCACAAACTTAAGATATGCAGCTTAAGTTAAGTATGCGGCATGTTGTTCTTGTGATGTTGACTTTGGACCTTTGCCCGCTGATGTACGCTAATGGTTTGATCTCATGTATCCAACCACCACAGATTCTTTAAAGGCACAAAAGGGCCTTTGTGGTACTTGGCATGCGACCAAACCCATGGCATCGTGGACTGACCTGATAGTTGCATAACTTTAGCTAATCATCATCATCATCAGGAGTCCGTATACCTCCAGTAAGATTGTAATAGACAATAGTTTAATACCTCTGACATCATTCATTAACCCCCCTTCCCCTTCCTTCTCCTCTATGACGTATACACTTGTATGCTCATGCACAAGCAAAAAATATGTGCCATACAGGATCAATTATGGATAGTGATTTGGACTTCTTGTTTGTTTGTTTTTTAACCAAATGGCAGACATGGAATAATTGTGAAATTTGAAATATCTCTCCTTCATATACACATACATACATACAAGTATGCATTATGAACATGCACTCACTTCCCCTCTAAAATTGGGTAGTATAATATTTAAAGATATACATCACATATATAGAATTAGAAGTGACTTATGCACAGGAAAATTAATCAGTAAAGTCAAAATTGTGGACTGAAGACCCAAACAACAAAATAATTAACGAAGCTATTGAAATATAATGGATGTAGCAACTGGAAGGAGCAATTTGAAGAATTTGTATTTCTTCACATCTTCTAGGAGTCTTTACTCCACATGCAGTCCAAGCTGTTGATCTCCCCATGTTCAAAATGCCTGCAGCAATGGTGTCGTTAATCAACCCAGAATTCTTGAATCCATTCACAAACTCTGTGTTATTGTAGAGAGACTGGTAGCAACATCCAAGATGGCTGACTATACTCATCAACACTTCTGCACATCCTCTGTAACATGTCTGACTCCTGCGGGGCAAAATCGGTTCGCATTTGTCGTAAAACTGTATAAAATTAGTCCTTATGTCAGTGACATCTGGAAATAGGTGCCTACATCTGCCTCCATTAGGACTGGTGTTTGAAGTGAACAGGCAGGTTGCCTGCACTATTCTGGCAGCAGAGTTATCCTTGCATGTATTACTAAGCCAACTGGAATACAAACCTCCACAACTCTGCTGGCAGACCTCTACTAAGGAGGACTCAGAAGGAATGTTGAACTTTTGTCTATGAAGAAGACCCTTTACAGATACATCATTCAGTGCTACTGAACACTTGGAACTTAAGTTGTTGTTCTTGTAAGTGGCTATTTCTTCAGACGTACATGTTTGGCTAGCTCCTGCTACAACCAGCAAAGACACTAGAGTTAAGATTATCATATTTTTTATTCACGACTACTTTTTTTGTGTGACAAAGTCGATCTTGTAGCTAGATATATATATGCAAAAGCTGTTTTGTTTAGGCTTGAAACTTGAATTGTTAGCTTAATGTAACCTTAAAGAATGTAGCTAGCTACCAGGAAGATTGATTTGATGAACTAATAGACCTAGACGGCATGTTTGGGTGTGGTACACAGTCATGTCTGGCACAAAAAGTGTTCACACATGGTTGTGAATAGAATAACTAGTGAGTTCTGATATCATACTTCACACTTCAATGTAAGTGATTAATTTTGCGATTGCAACTTTAAACGTGTATCCGATAAATGAATTAATAAATGAATTATTGATGAGGAAGTGAACAATCCTTGCATTATTGCACACGCTCAACAAATAATACTGATAGCTAGAAAAAAGGAATAGCAATTATCGACTGATCACAACTGAGGAGTTAACTCTATGTATGCAGCAAATTCAATATTGTAGGTTGCACACTCTAATTTATCCTTGCTGATACAGCACCACTCAGAGTTCACTAATCCAGCTGAGTTACAATTCATCAAAGTAGGTTCCTTGTCAGGACATTTCCCTTTGCACGTCCTGTCTCTATAACTCCTAATTGAAGGCCTACAAGTCAGAATGTGATTCCCTAGTAATTATGGGCTGTGCCAGGCCAGCTCTTTGTAACCATGCTGACATAAAATTGAACTTGGCTGATATGGAAAGACGCTAAGATTCATCAAAGACTGCTTTTGTGTCAAACAAGTCCTAAGCTAATACCTCTGACTACAAACACATATACAGTCAGTTCAAAGTTTTCGTGGAATTTCTTTGTTATAAAAGGATACCAATTGTGAACAGTAATTCAGCCAAGTTATAGACTAGGACATCAGTAACCTGCCTGAACCAGAGTGTTAGCTCACAGATTAATATAGTGGAGTAGTTTGCAGTGTTCTATTGTACAGTACAGGAACACTGTATTGCCTCAGCTATAGTCAATATGTGTGAAGAGTTCCTAGTTTTTTTTTTGTTGCAAACCTTTACATGTTCTGAAAGTATAATATTAAATGAACTAATGGACTTGAATGAAATGAATTAACAGACACAATTAATGGAATGAATTATTATTAATAAAAATGCCATTTTCTCAGTCTGTTCCTCTCAGGATGTGAAAAGACATAATTGCGCCCTGTGTCTGGGCAAAGGTGCTCCTTGTTAATCCTTTTACAGCCTACAGATCTCAGCCACACCCTGTAGGCATGGGTGGCGGTCTCTCTACACTTCCTTTGCTCTTGTTCCTATCAGATAGAGAAGTGTGAGAAATATCAAATGTATGTTATAATTACTAAAGTCTCATGGTTATAGTCATGCACTTACATTAACATGACTGGAGCCAGCTACCATTAAGCAAACACAACCCAAGACACAATCATGGCGTAAGTTCAACCAGGTAGCTAACAGTGGGAATGGTATGCACTTTACAAGTTGGCAAGACAACACAACACTACACCTCCCATCTAAAGCGTCCAGTAGTCATAGCACTATCTTAGAATAGAAACTAATTGGTATAGTCCCATCAGGACAGCTCACTGTGACCTTACCTTTTGTTCTATCAGTACTCTTGTTTTCTCTTGGAGTTGCTCTCGCTCTCTTTCCTTCCTTTGTTTCCACTCAATAAAACTAGCATTGGCTTTAGTTTGAATCATTTGATGTTTCTATAGCAAAGCAAACAAAGGAGGCATACGGATCAAGGGAACAAAGAGGAGAGGGATAAAAGTGATTCTAAGCATGGAATACCTACATTGCTAAAAGTATAGATATACCTTTTGTTCAGCTTCTTCATGCAGTCTCCTCTCCTCCTCTATAGCCCTTCTTTGAGATCTTTCTTCATCAGTCTTCTTCCTCACCCACTCCTCATGGACTGCAGCTGCTTGTGTCATCTTCTTAGATTTCATATCCCTTAACTTGGCCTTCTCTTTCTCCCTTTGCAGCTGCAGAAACACAACAAACAAAGTCACTTTCTTGAGGGCTATTTACTTTAATACACGACTTACAAACTCATACTTGAGCTGCTGTTGTTTTTCTAAATTTTCTTTAGCCTTCCTCAACAGCCACAACTCCCAGGGAGACTTGTCTAGAGAAAGAACAGGGAAATAAATCAAATAATGTTCAAAACAGATGATCAGTGAGTGAGCGAAGCAAGGGAGACATTTCAGGTCTAGCTTATGGATTTTAGTTTCACACAAACTCACAAAGTATGCTATAAACTTCTAATAATATTTCTAGCCTTTTCTTTAGTTCTACGTAATAGGAAAGATATGAACTCGTTATCACCAAAACAACAACAAACAAAACAAACAAACAAACAAAAAAGAGTCAGCGGATATGCTATGAATTAGGCTAGGATGACCCATACCACATAATTTTTGAAATTCTATTAGCTCTCAATTTGCCCACCATTCACTGTGCTGGTAAGAATCACACAAATTTAAGAAAATGGTACAGGAATAGTGACTTGCCATCCTCTCAATGTAATATATCTTATAATTTCTTATTTTGCTTACAACACTTGCCAGATGCTATCTCCTTTCAAGGAATATGTAACACACAAAGAGTTTTGCTTTGCTCACTGAGCCAAGTGATTTAATGCTTGGACAACATGAAACCACAAATATAGTACCTGCCTGATGGTCACTGTTCATTACTCTTGTCTTGAAATAAATGGTTACCATAGTAACTAAAATTACAGCACAAATTCATTTTCATTCAAGCATTGCTCATGCCTACTACGCACTGAAGATATCAAATGCCTACAGATCAGGAAATTTTCTGCAACCATGGTACAATATTGAAACTCAACGTCACCCGCAGACAAACTAGTATATTGACTCACTCTTTTCTGACTGTGGTGAATTGGCTACACTACTACTACAAACTGGAGAGGAGGAAGTTGAAGAGGAAGATGACTGGGATGCATTGAAATTGACTTTTGTCACCGCTGGTATAATTTCTTCATATTTATCTGTGAGAGGATTAAATCTGTACCTTGCAATGGCTGTCACACGAGTTGCAATGTGGCCACAAGACTCTGTAGACTGCTGGCCTACCACATCCTTCTCTATTGAGTCATCTTGGAGAGTGGCGGCGTCTCTAGGGACTGAATAGTGTGCCCCAGTGCTCTTCTGCACGTGTGCACTTTCACCTTCTTGCTGACTCCCCAAGTTATTACACCCGTATTCTATATTAAGTGCTGTTGTTCCAGAATGACAATATGTACTTGCATTCACCTCCCCATTTGTTAATTCTGAAGAATTTAGGACACTTTCTCTGGTTTCACCTAGCAGTTCAGAGACTTCAGTACATTGCCCGATGCTGTCATTATTGTCGTTAAATGAGTCCAGGCTAAATTTATTATGGGTGTCTTCATTCAAGCTTTTCGATATACTACTGTCCATAAGACTATCACTTAGGCTTAATTTATTATGGGTGTCTTCATTCAAGCTTTTCGATATACTACTGTCCATAAGACTATCACTTAGGCTTAATTTATTATGGGTGTCTTCATTCAAGCTTTTCGATATACTACTGTCCATAAGACTATTTAGTGAACTTGAATTTTGAGCCCGAGTTTCAACAGAAATTTGAGGTGGTTTTTCATCAGCTACTGCAGTTGATTCCAGGAGAGGTGCATGCATAGGATAGCTGATAGAATACTCATCCATCCTGATAGGGTGTCCAGAGACTTAGTTAGCCGGTTTTCGCGCCGAAAAAAAGTTTACGTGTAAACAAACAGAGCGGCGAGGAATTAGGTTTAAAGGTCATTTTGATATGGCGGGAAAATGAAATGCTGCTCTTCTTCTCAATGACATTTACCTGAATGTGTCTGTGAACTCTAGTCTGTATCAGCCAACAATACTGCTAGAAGCCTAGATCGTGGATTCTTCTGGTGCAGGTGTGCTTGTAGGTTGATTTAACATGTGTTTTAAGTTGTGATTATCTACTTCGTGGAGATTCATGTTGTGTTTAGTAACTAGCAAACGCTCGCAGACTTTGCGATGTGATGGGAGACCAGATATAGATATGTTAGTAAATGTAGGGATCCCACTACCTAGTTTTTTCCCCCTAAAGGAACTAGACCCAATAGTCAAGTGTCTCTACCTATCAAAGCTGTTGTAAATTAAGGTAGGTACAAGAATGGCCAATGTCCTGCAATGGTAACTATTAGCTGGTGTAGTCTTCAGCCAGACCCTTTCCCAAACCTGAACTGCTATGTGGAGGAAAGAAACAGTATGGGAACCCACTGTGTATAATAACTTATTCACAATGCTCCAATGATCTAATTTCAACACTTGTGGAGCATGATATAGATGCCACAAACCTTCATAGCGTTGGGTTAGCACGTGCATGACTTGAGACCATGCTTATTATACTTTTGCAGCTTGCTCAGGTATTTTTTTCTGGCAGTTTACGCACATTACCTTCCAGCAATTATTTTGTTTCGCTTATACAACTTCTACTACCAGATACTACCAAGTAGAGGTAGCTCCAATGCAAGAAGCTGAAAATCCCAAGAAAAGTTGCTTATATCTGTGAAGGTCAGGCCCACTATTCAAGTAAGCTTCTGCTTCCACCTCCAAGCAATTGCAAGATTCCCTAACTAAGAAGCTAGTGGTGATGTTATGTGACATTTTATAGGACCCGCAAGTGATGGAGTTAGAGTGCCCTTTCTATTGGGCTCTGTGAACCAGTCATTATATTGTATGTTCCCACACCCTTTGTTTCCTTGGTGCCTTGGGTTCGGGGTTGGTAAAAGGACTAGCAATGCGTGGCTATGCGTAGTCAGTGTGTATTTGCTATTTAAAGTGAACCGTTTTGAACAGTTAAAATTGGAAGTACTCCAAATGCAGCCACACACTATAGAAGACGAGTTATGGTAGACTTAACCAAAATGTGCTGGCATTATGAATTTACTTTAACCTGCAAATATTTTAGTCATCATTTTCTAGTTTCTAATTGGCTAAATTGATACAATAACTATTTGCTTAGCCTCCATTTCTATACCAGTCTTAATTGAAGGTGTGGTCTTGTAGATTGCAGTAGAACAAATTAGATACTAAAGGGTCTGGCTATGCATGTTATAGTTCACCCATCGACAAACCTTAAACCAGATGCTCCATTCTTAAGTTTACAGACAACACACAAAGATGGGGTATTTCTTTGGCAGGTTTGTGAGTATCACTTTGTTGATACACATCAATTTGGCTTGAAGGTCAGGAGTAACAAAGAAAGATATTATTGTTATCTCTTTTGTTTGTTTGTTTTAGTTAGTTTGAAGGTGTGGCCATGTCCCAAGAGATGTGTGACTTGAGTGCGAGGTTTTCTCACCTGCTTCAGCCCATCAGAGACCTCACTAAGAACTGGGACATTGATGTGGCCGCACAGCTAGAGGAGTACTTGGAGGAGGTGAGGGGAAACTGCACTAGTTGTATATTTTTATGGGGGACAATAAATGACTAGCACAAGACTTGGGGACGTTTCATTGGGTAAGGTGTGTTTCATTGGGTAAGGTGTGTTTCCTGTCCTGTGGGTACATGTATTAGTTACTATCTTGGAAATGCCTAATATAACATTTAAATAATTATCGTTGGACTTTATTCTAAACCTCAAGCTAATACTGTACGAATCCAGTTCTTTCATCACTGCTGTATGAAAGTGCTTATGATTACTAACTTAGTATTATAGATCATGAGATACCTCAGAGCAAACCTGCAAAAATGAACGCTGCAATTTTTTCTCCACAGACTCATCATTTAACTGCACCTCCTCATAGAGTCATTCACTTTTCAAGTTCTGAAAGGGAAACAGTATTTGCTCGTGTCATTGCAGTGTTGGAAAAATGTCATTCAGAAACTTGACATATGTCGGGCCTTAGTTAGTGCTTGAATTTTTACTTTTACATTAAAAAATAACAGCAAAAACAACTAACAAAGAAACAATAACAACAGCAAGTCAATCTGGCACGTTCAGACACGCAACAAAATGAGCGCTTGTGTCAAGTTACAGCTGTACGTTTAAGACTTCCTGCATAAATATAGTCATGGCGATACTCATTCATCCCCAATGCCAATTCTGAACTGAGCTAAGAGTTGTGTTGTTGTTGTTGTTGTTGTTGTTGTTTGTTTTATTATACTTTAGATTGAACACATTACCATCACCTTCGATGGACAGAATGCCACCATGAATTTTGCTGAAGCAGCACTCCTAATTCAGGGGTCAACCTGCGTCTATAGCAAGAAGGTACATTATCTTTACGTCCAGCTAATTGGGTAAAATTGCTTCTTTATTGTGTGTGTGTGTGTGTGTGTGTGTGTTGTGTGTGTGTGTGTGTGTGTGTGTGTGTGTGTGTGTGTGTGTGTGTGTAGGTGGAGTATCTGTATACTCTGGTCTATCAAACTCTGGACCTCATAGCCAGCAAGAAGTGAGTGTGTGTGTGATCAGGGGGGATGTGTGTGTGTTAGATCTAGTGGGCTGTGTGTAGTAGACTTTGTTAAATTCACATATGATCACTTGAAATGATTTGATTTCTTTGATATCTGAAGTGTGTGTGGTGTGTGTGGTAGGAAGTTGGCTCAGAGTTCTTCAGTGGACGCTCATGGCAAGGACAGAGATGTGTCATTTGCTCAGAAAAATGACGAGGTATTGCTACGTATATATGACGTATATACAGACATACATATATATATATATCTAGTACTTGTTCAATACATCAAGTTAATACTGTATTAATTCATTTTTGCTACATTAGCATTTTGTAAAGGCCTCATGAATGAAACGTGTTGTAATTATTCCATACTGAAGATTATGTTCATTTGACATAGTAATAATTAAGAATGCATTAAGTTGTTTGTGTTTGTTTGTTTGTTTGTATATCTGTGGATGTGCTTGTTGTGGGTGTGTGCATCTAGTTTCTTAGTCTAGACATGGAAGAAGCTCATAATATAGATATGGATGAAAGGCCAGACAGAGGGCTTAAGGTGAGCCTCTCAGTTTCATGCAACATCCATGGATCTCTCCATGACACTTTCTTCTTACCTGCTCTCCTCCCAATGTGCAGACTGCCAGCACGTGCCAAGTTGTACCCAGGACACCGATGTCCCTCATCCCACTGCAGGACACAGAGCGAGCCACTAGTACTCCCCTTCTTAGGTAAGGATCATCACTAGTACTCGCCTGCTTAAGTAAGGATCGTTTAGCAAACAATGTGTTCAGATCCTGCTAAGTGGGTGGTAAATACATGTTCATTGGTGAGTGAGCAAAAAAAGCAAGACTCTGAGGTTGCCTCCGGTGTAACTCAATTAATACTTCGTATGTAGAACCTCTTTTTTTCCACACGCTCCTAATGGTTGGTAAAGCGTCATGAAGTTCGTTTGCCATTACGCATTAATAAACTATGAGAGCTACTAAAAGACGTTGTTACGGCGAGTACAGTTTGACCATTTTAACTTCTGTGTGTTGCTACACAGAGGAGTATATATCGACTTCAGAATTCAGTCTAAGGGATTACACACTTCATTATGCTGCTCAACATTACACATGGGCTTCAAGAAAACTCAAAGTGAAAACTAGAATTTATGCTAAGGGTTTACTTACTTTCAAGCCTCACTTTACTGTAATAACTTCACCCACTTCTCACCTATTCACTACATCTCTCTGCTCACACCACCTCCTAATCAGCCCCTCCTGCTACAGGTCCTCCTGCATTTATTTAAACATTTGTCTATACAGCATCTCTACCCTCCAATCCTACCCTGCATCTAAACAAGCATTGATCCATTGACAGTCATCCCTTCCCCACCCTAAACATGTATATGATTTATTTAATTCATGGAACAGTTACACACATGTTCATGCTAACTATTACCATTTAGAACATAGCTAACCCCTTTTTTGTATTGTGAAGTAGGCATTCTATCCAGCATAGTGTTGTTCAAGTGAGTGCACAGGGATACTAAATGCTAGAAGGGAGGATACTACTGATAGTATCCTTCCTTCTAGTATTTTATTAGTTGTTTTTTTTTTTTGGTTTATGAGTAGTGGAAGCATTAATTAAAGAATTTTTTATTTTATCTATGGTGCAAGAATGTTGCTTGCACGGTTTTCCTGTCAGATGTGAAAGATAAGATGGATTCATCGCATGCCTTGCACACTAACAATATTTTCTAACTAATACAATCATCACCAAAATGAGAAAGTGAGAAGGAAACCAATAACATAATGAACAATAAAAAAGCAGTTATATGTGTTGCATATGTTATTTAAAAGTTTTAGTACTATTCTTGTGGATGTTTATATCACTACAGTTATGAAAATTAAAGGCATCCCTTTCTAGTATATTGTTTGCAATGTAAAAGCACTACATTCATGGTAATTTGCTTATGTAATCAAAGTCCTTCCTTATCCATTGCAAGCTGTTCATCAATGTCAGATACTGTAAATACAAACTTTTTGCATGGCCTTACATCTTTCAAAATTTCATCATCATGTAAAGGTTGACCAAATCTTGATTCAAAAGCTAAGCTAGACTGGAGATTGACTGTGAGGAGCTAAATAAAGGAGAGATGATTGAGTTGAAGAAGGTGGAAGAGTAGCTCGTTGAAAGAAGATTTAGGAGAGACAAAGCCGTTTTTTTAATTTTATCTCACCAATTGAGCTGAAATGCGAAAAATAGGTAATGTAGATGGGTGGGCTGGAATGTTCTTTTTGACTAGCTGAAAACGCAGTGATATTGATTCTCCTGACTCTAATTCCATCACTTTCGCCGGTTCACTGGAGTCGAGCGCACAAAATATTCTATGCGCCGTGGCTCCTTAGAATTGCTGCAATTACTGGACACTTCTCCGTAATGTCTCTACCGTCTTTGTCGTAGAGTGTCAACATAGAACAAAGGAGGGAAAAAATTATTTGGTAACTAAGGCTATAGTTCTACGTTCTAAAACAGATAGACAACGAAATCTCGGGAACTACCGCCCATCGAACCCCTCGGGCGGCTAGTATCGCCCTCGCTACGCTCGGGACGGTACAGCTCGCAATCCTCAAGGTTCTGTGGGTGGTAGATCCCTCGATTTCGGTCTCTATCTATTATGTATGCATGACTTCTGCCGTGCTCACTTTCCCTCCTGGCCTATACCATACCATTGGTTTGTTGTGCTCAAAGAGTGTGACGGCACCCTTTACATGAAGTGAGCTATGCACATACGTAGCTGGCCTTCCAATCTATCTACAGAATGCAATCCATTGTTATTAGTGTATTTATTTACACAACAAATTTTGAGAATAATGAGTAAATTGTTAAGGGGTCAGTGGCATTATTTTAATAATAGCAAAAAAAAAAATTTCTCGTTCTAACAGCCAATATTGTTAAAACTTAACCTGACATTTTGACTTCTTGCCGAAATTTTATTTTGCTATTATTATATTATTTAAGCCAAGAATGACTGAACCATTACTCTAATTTTATTTCCTTCTGTCTAGCATTTATGATTCTAATGTTTACTCCCACATAATTGTGAGTGTCCATCCTGTACATGAAACTTTTGGCTATTCACATGTGATTCGTATGTTTGCGAGTATTTGTTACATGCTTGGTCAGCACAACTGGCTTGTCAAACTGTGACACTGTTTTGTGAAGATGAACCTGACTCCTGAACCTGTAGCTAGTGGTTGTGAATGAATACAGGGTTTGTGAATTTGGCTCATAAATTAGCACATGTATCGTCAAGGATGATGTGACTCACTCTTGTATGTGTGTTAACTTGTATGTGTGTTAATTTGTATGTGTGTTAATTTGTATGTGTGTTAATTTGTATGTGTGTTAATTTGTATGTGTGTTAATTTGTATGTGTGTTAATTTTTATGTGTGTTTGTTGTATTCCTATAGTCGGAAAGGTGAAGTGTTGGGGAGTAGAGTTGATTTTATGGTGAGTTTGCAAGACCACACCTCCCTAATGTGAACATTGGTTGTTTATTTGTGTGGGCGGAGTAGATGAACACAGGGGCCATGCACAGCTCAGGTGCTCTCTTATTAGAGCCTGTCAACCATCTCATGCTCACTACCAAGGTAACGGATCGTGGTGACCCCATACCACTGAACACACCTCTCAACAAGATCAGAGGTAAGGCTTACAGATGTGTGAACTGAGGCCAACTATGTGTGCCAAATTCATCAGTTACTGGCTTGATCCAGGATAGTGGCATGTGTGATGAAAATCTAGGGCTTGGTCCAGGATAGTGGCATGTGTGATGAAAATCTAGGGCTTGATCTAGGCTAAGATAGTGGCATGTGTGATGAAAATCTAGGGCTTGATCTAGGCTAAGATAGTGGCATGTGTGATGAAAACATGGAGATAACTCTTTAATGTTATTACTTTTCCAGAAATGTTGGATTCAGACCGGAAAGTCCCCAGTATGGATATAGATGATGGTTAGTGTTGAACTCACTCCAAGTGATATTAGTATATAATCTAATGCAAAACTGTGCTGGTTTATTATTGTAATGCTAAAATGTTAGTACTAACGGTGTTCAGAGGGGTGAGGAGCAATGGTTATGTAGAGGGAGGGTAAATACCCTCTGCCCCCTCCTCAAATGTGTATATCATCTCAGCACTTGCAGTGATAAAGAAGCTATTGGTATAACCAGCATCATGGTGTTCAGTTGGATCACAACTGTTGTGGTTGTGGTATAGTGTTATTTTTTATTTGCTTGCTTCGATTGCTGTTGTCTTTTAGATTCTCACTTGTTTGAAGATGATGACTATGGTGGTGATAGTGTTGGAGAGTTGCCAGACAATGGAGGAGGAGGAGGAGGACATGACACATGCAAGGCTTCACCTACGAAGAATGTAAGGCCACACTGTACTCTCTCTCTCTCACACACACACGCACACGTGCACGTACACACACACACACACACACATGTGCACGTACACACACATTGTACATACCTCAATGTTCTTTTTAGTTATGGTGTCCAAGTTCTAAGATTAGATAACATTTTATGTTTTGTATACACTGCACTGAACTTGTGTTCTACAAATATTTACATCCCAGTAGAGCCAGCCATTTAGTCTGTGAATTGCTTTAGTGTGGTCCCAACTTTTTCCTGACCTGTCATTACATAAGGCATGCAGTTGCAGCCTTAGTTCTTACTCTTCAATTTGTTTGAATTGTGACCTAGATTTGGTAGTTTGAGTACTAACCTTCATGTAGTGTGTGCTCCAATAGTATGTAGTGATCAAAGCTACATTCACATAGTATTGCTATGACTACACACGCACACACAAGCACATACCTTTAGCTGCCCACCTGCTGATGATAGCAGTGTCCTTGAACAATGCTCTGGATGTTATAGCTACAATTGATTAGCTTTGCAATGCCGAGAATGTCATTTCAGATCCCCTTGTCTATGAAATACTCTCATGCATTGCATGCTAACACACACACACAAACATGCACACACAATTATTCTGAGTTAAAAGGGGAAGGAGAATGCTATAGTAACAGATGTAATGCAGGTCTATCCAGATACAGTATGTGAGGTCACATTGACCATTTGATGTTGCATTAGGTCTTATTCATTTCCATTTAAAGGTTGTTGTGTTTGTGAAATCCTTAAGGGTTGTTTTTGTTTTATGTTTTGTTTTGTTTTAGTTTGAAAGGAATCACTTGTGTTGTCTTTTAGCATTTACTTATCATGTTTACAAATCCGCCTCAATTTTGTTGCAAAATCCATATTTAAAATCTGTTCTGTATTACCCTCTACAAATTATTAATGAATAATAGGTTTAAATGGTGCTTCATTATGGGTTACACATATAAGTACTCTCAGCTACACACGACAATTACAACACTGGATATATATTTCTACATGTTCTATAAGGATGTCTTCATCACTTCGATAATTGTTGAGACAAACTCTCATTTCTACATCACTGGAGATGGTGTATGGAAACTCTTTCTTGAACCAAGGGCTTCTAGTTCCTTCACATCCTTGAGGGAAAGTTCCGCATCCTTTGCCGTCCCAAAGAGGATGATTAGTGTAATATTGACTATTCCACCTGCGATCTGGTGACCCAGTCTCACAGAAGTAATCTTCACCCACAAACCTGGGGATGGTTCCCTGGTATCTGTGGGAGTTTGAAACACAAGGACATCCATTAGCTTTATTTTCCCCGTATCCATCATGCTGAGCCGTCAGAGTCCAGATGTGTTCTCGAGGAGAGTTGTAGGATAGTAACACTCCATTGGCATAGCAACTGTCTATCGTGTTGTGACCAGGAGCGTGAAATGCGTCCGGAGACCCAAACTAATATCCTATAATCTTACCACAAACTTTATGGTATGTGACTCCAAATGTGGAGAAGACAGAGCTAGAACTTCCTGGATCCGCTCTCTTCCGACAGGACCGCTTAAGGGATACAACTCTTTCCATTCTCTCAGGGCACACTGTGCTTGGTATGGTCATATTGATATCGGCAATCCTGGTCCAAACTCCTCCTCCACACTGGGTGGTGGCCATGTTGCAGTACACACGCTCAGGGCGGATCTTCCCCTGAATCCAGTAGAAGTTGGACCGTGCTTTAGGTCTATACTTGACTACCTGCTGGCACGATGCTGCAGGCATAGAAGGGAAGTCACCTAGGTAATCAAGACCAGGAGTGAGCTTTTTAAATACAGTGTTGATGATGTCCAGAAATTTGTCTGTATCTGCTATTGGTTGTTTGGTGGGAGTGATAGCAGCGCTGTGGCATGTAGCCAGCATTAGGCTGAGGGTTAAGATGCTAAAGGCCACACACGGCATTTTGAGGCAAGCTCCTCGGTAGATAGCTGATATGGTAACTCGCTGTGTTTATAATGTTGGAGAGTGTGGCTTGAGAGCATTTCCTGTTGTACAGCTGTTACTAGAAATCATGCCAAAGTGATAGGCAAATATAGTATCCACCAACGAGATTGATGTCTTCATACCACTGCCTCTGCGATTCATACTTTTTTTTTTCCTTCCAGAAAATGTGTTGAACATCACTACTGGCTATCTGATTGCACTATGAACTAGTGATGTGCTTGAGCACAAATGGCGAGTGAGCCTAAAACTACACTATTGTTAAATGGTTGGTAAAGGGGTTTCAATGCCATAGCAACCATTACCCGCAACTGTTTGAATTAAAAAAAAAAGCAACAAAAAAAAAACCAGTCTCGTTTATTTAAATGTTTTCTTGATATTCTTTAGCTAAGTAGTAGTTGTAACATCAATACTTTCACACAATACCTACACAAGAATTACCTTCGTGGTTAGTCTAGTGGACAATGAATTTTCAAGTAAATACTGTTGTGTAGGGTTTATAACTATGGCAAATAGCGCATTAACTTACCACCGCCACTAACTCGAATAGAAATGGTACTGTGGTAATAATTTAAAGTGGTAAATAATTCAAATTTTAGGATGATACGGGTAATGATCGATAAACCAGAGGAATCTGTTTAGAGAAGTTTTGGATGGGGTCGAATATCGAGCTAACACAAAAAAAATACAAGAAGGCCAAAGTACAAATGACATACATTCGCCCACACATATATAAACTAATATCCCATTTGACACCACTGTATAGTGTCTCACTCACCAATTGAATAACTATCTCTTCCCAAACAAATAGAGTATATTAGCCATTAATTAATTTTATAAATGGCAGATTGTTTCTAAGCCTCAGACAACTTATTAAATTCAGCCTGGAGACTATGCTATGGAAGAATTTCAGTTGTGCTTGTGCACAAGGTCTATCTGGTTAGATGGAGTGAGGAGCCGTACGTTGGGAGCAAACTTCTGGAGGCGCGGCTACCTGTGCTGTTACTTATACTAATGCCAACTTTTTTGGGCAATGAGATTCTGTGGCAGTCTTACTTAATTATTGGAGTCTATTTCTATTATCTTATCTTAGAAAATGGCAGCTCTCTAATAGTCCATTTTTCTTAATCTTGCCTCACAGGCATGACCCTCTTTGTGGACTTCTGGCTGCTTTGCACAATTAATATTTAAACTAATTTGTTATTCTTGCTAACATTTCACCATAAATACCTCTCTGCCCTGGGGGGATGATACTTTTCCAACATTTTGGTTCAACTAATATGCCTCCCTCAGCCCTATTATAAATGTGTGTGTGTGTCTACATATTTGCATACATAAGCAAGTCCACTTTGCTCTTGTTGTTGATTATTAAGAAAGGTAAGGGGTTTCCTTCAATTAAGATTGTTATCTTGCTCGGAAGGCTTGGCATTTCAATGATATTCATATGCCATCTCAACCCACAGTAAGTGTGTAGTAACTATTTGAGGTGTATAAATACTAATACCCTAGTATTAAGGTTACCGGGTGTTGGGGACCTGTACTTCATGAAGTGGATGGTTACATAGACCATAGACTGGGCTGCCCCCACCAGTCATTAACTCTGTGTAATCCATTCAGGATGAATGGGACCCCAATGCTTCGGGACTTTTTGGAGTATAATTTTTTTTAAATTTCTCTCCTCTTATTTTGATTGTTTATTGTTTTTTTTATATTGTTTCACTATCAATAATCATTGAATTGGTGACTAGTGCTACTGTGCCAGGCATAGTGGGTGGGGTTTGGGGCTGAAAGGATGTCCTTGTGTTGTTTGTTTGCCATTATAAATTCCTTTTATTTAATCAATGTGTACACCCGATGAGTGCAATGTGTACACCCGATGAGTGCAATGTGTACACCCGATGAGTGCAATGTGTACACCCGATGAGTGCAATGTGTACACCCGATGAGTGCAATGTGTACACCCGATGAGTGCAATGTGTACACCAGATGAGTGCAATGTGTACACCCGATGAGTGCAATGTGTACACCCGATGAGTGCAATGGGTTAAAATTGACAACAGAATAACTTAATCAACTGAAACGTTAATTAACAGAATGAGTAAAAGAAGACTGTACACTCATTGGTTACTTTGGTCATGTGTTTTGTTGTAAGACTACTTTCAGATAAATGTGAACTTGAGAAGTCCACCATCATGATCTCTAGAAAAGTAAGCATTAAGATACCAGACAACAACAAGTTAACAGAGACATAGGTTTAGAGCTTCCTGGATGCTGGCTGCCCATGCTGTGTGTGGCTCATCGTTCAGGATATATTAAACAGCAAGCATGCCCACCAGTTGTCTTGCTGTTTATATTGTATTTATTATTATATCACCACAGAGAGTTCGACCTCATTGACCCTTGAAATGGATATGTTGGGTAAAGTTTTGATTAAACATAATATATTGGTTGTTATAACTTGCTATTATAACATTTTGATTTTATGAACACTCCAATCCCCAATTAGTTCCAATAACTGACACAATCCCCAATTAGTTCCAAATTGACATTCCATTGTAAACAGATCAACAAATATTTACATTTTTTAAAGGTAAATGTTATTGAAATATTTTATGAATCATAGTGGGCTGTCAAACAGTTTTGTAACCAGCTATTTCAATAAATTTTACCTTAATAGCTAGTGTTGAAGTAGTATACTTGAGTTTACTAAGGATACAGAATTACCTTTTTTTTCCTGAAGTAGCCAAACTACAGCTTCTTTAGGTGGGGGGCTATGTGGCTGGCTTAAGGGGTGGGGCTCAACCTAGCTGTTGGGGTTATGTCCAGATTACTACTGGGCTATTGTATAGAGGACTTGCATGATGCCAGCTGATGGTATCATGGGCTGCTAACCTGGTCCATAGAAAATGTATTAATTTTCACCACCACTTGCTCTTTTTTCAACTTTAGTAGCGCCTAACCCCTTTTCTTTCAACTGTTAGCAGGGACATTAGGGGGAGGGGGGGGGGGGGTGGGGGGGGGGGGTTGTGATAGTCAGGATAGTGACCTTGCTGGTTGTGATGGTGGAGATGGAGACTTTGCTGCTGATGGTAGAGATAGTGACTTTACTACTGGTGTAGTAGTAACCAAGTTGCTGGCATTTTGGTAAATGATAAGGAAGTTCAAGGGCATAGAAGTTTGAGAGGTGGTTATACATGTTGTGTGCCAGGGTGTTATAGTAATACAAAACTAAATAGGGAGTTTTTATTTTACAGGATCCCCAAAGACAAAGTGTTAAAAGTTAAATGGATGCTATTAAAAGAAAGGATTTTATTCCTTCAGACAGACATCGTGTTTGTTCTAAACATTTTAAGAATGGGAAGAAGTGTAACAAGCTTGATGTTCCTATTATTTTCCCACTACTTCCTGAACCAAAAACAAGAAAAAGACCTAAAGCCAGAAAGTATATTTCTCCTAAATGCCAGAAGGAAGAGCTCGAAAGTGAATCTGAAGTATCAGGAGAATTAGTGGTTGAAACTGAGGATATGATGGTAGGTACTATTAATACACTTGAAAATGAGAAAGTTGCCCTTAGTTTAGAGGTAGAGAGATTGAAGAATGAAAAGGTATCTTTAGTTGTGGAGGTAGGAAAGTTAAAGTTTGGGTTAATGAGATTTGCTGGAAGTAATGACGATATTCGGTTTTATACTGGGTTTCCAAATTATGCTACTTTGGTTAGCTTTTATGAATTCAGCTGCAAATCAGCTTAATTATTGGGGTTCTGAAAATGCTGAAAGTAGAACACAACTGAAACATGGTCCTCAACGTAAAATTCAACCTATATAGATGAATTATTTATGACTTTATATTAGCTAAGGTGTGATGCTTTAGAAAAAGATATTGCTGACCGATTTCAAGTAAGTTGGAGCACTGTGTATTTTCTTTACTACTCGTTAAAAGAGTTACCTATTTGGCCAACCTCAAAAATGGTAAAAGAAACAATGCCGACATGCTTTAAAGAGCACTATCCAAATACTAAAGTAATTATTGATTGTACTGAACTATTTATAGAGATGCCTTCATCATTTAGAGCGCAGTTTCAAACTTATTCAACCTACAAAAGTCACAATACCGCTAAAGGTTTGATCGGTATTTCACCAAGTGGTATGGTCTCCTTCATTTCAAATTTGTATGGTGGTCACATTTCTGACAAGAGAATTACCGAGTTATGTGGAATTATAGACTTGTTAGAACCTGGAGACATGGTTATGGCAGACAGGGGATTTGATATCCAAGATGTATTAGCTGGAAGAAAAAAATATGTTAAATATCCCACCATTCATGAGAGGCAAAGAACAATTGTCTCTTGAAGAGGAATTTGAAACAATAAGTTATTACAGTAAACATGTATGTAGTTGATAATTAGAAATTATTTAAACTGTTCCACAAGCTTAGGTAGGACTGCAGTGGTATAAAACAATTGCAGTTTGAACAACATGTCCTTCCAGAATATTTCATCGAATTCAATTCTTTGTACTGAAATACCTTTTTCAGTATATACTACAAAGTCACACCATTTGCGTGAATAAATCGCCATTTGTCCTTGGACTTGGTAATAATAATGATGTGTTTTTTTTTAATTAATTTCCCATTATCTATATTACAGAAGAATTGTTTCTGCTGTGCAGCTTCCAATGGAGAATTATCCTTATGTTGATATGGACATTTGATTTCCAATAATCCCTTGGTGTCTACAGATACTGGGTCAGTAACTAAACAGTCAGGACTCGCTCCCAAAAAAGCATATGCTGGATTAACAACTAACCCTGACTTCTCTACGTTTAGTCCCATGTGCCCATCTCCGAGCATTGCAATCATATACATATCTACGGCTCTGGATTCATTGTTCTTACCCCATGCACAGGCTGCTGGCATTGATTTATACCTTTTTTGATTAATTATTAATTTAACTAATGGATCAGGGGAGGTAGTAGCAAGTCTTCTACACACTCTGCCAAAGAAAGATGCCGTTATTCTAAGACTTCGCTCTTTATACCATTCAGCAGAATCTGCCTCATCCCTTGTAATTATTTCTATATGTTCGGCTTGTTCCTTAGTTACATTAACTTTATTCCAAACCTTAGCCTCTGGTGATTCATTATTTGACTGTTCTTGATCCAGTTGATAGACTTTTCTTGATTTGGCGGTTGATTATTCGAGTCTTTTAAATTGCTGCATAGTTACATGTAACACTAGTAGGCTTACAATCATTGTTTCTCATTACTGAGGTAAATAGCTTAGCATTGTTATTCGCTTCAAGACTTGTGCAATATTTTCGTATTTTCTCCTCAGTTACTAAATTACAAGTAGGAGGGCATGCATGGAACCTTTTAATTTTACTAACATGAAGGGCATAATCTTCAGCTTTCCAGTTTCCCATAAGCATGATGCACAAATTGTATTTCTGAAAATAGTACTGGTGCAGTTGGTTCAGCTCCTTTGGGTTTGTTCCATCTCTGAGGTTGGTCAGTGCATGATTCATCTGCTGGAATGCCACCTAATCCTAATTCTAATATGTTATACAATAAAGCTGCTACATGCTTACAGCATCCCCCAGCTCCTGCTTTGCAGTCACATTGAGCACTTACTACGCATCCTGATAGCTTCCCAAGCGAAACTGTAGTGGAATATTTTCCAGTATTTTTGAAAGATGGCTTCACAAATGCATGAAAAAGACAGTCGTTTTCTATACCCGTTGGATTAAACCGTACCATCATAACGTGATTGTCACGAAATAACCTTCTATGCTTCATTGCTCCAGCTCGAAAAGTCTTTTCTGCCGATTTGATTTGATTTTCTGGAATCGTTCGTGATCCCGTTACCAAGTGGTCATATAAACTACTATTACTAAACGGTGGAACCTGGCTTAAATTAGATGTCCACCTCTCAGATGGTAGAGGCCTTGGAATTACAAATTCTTTTTCTTTCAGCTCATTAACTGTCCTTAGCCGATTGACATGAACTCCACCATCGGGATCAATAATTTTACTGTCTAAACCTAATGCAATATAATCTCGAACCCTACAACACCCACCAATAAATAAAAAAATAATAATAATAACCCTTACTAGCTACCGGTATATATATTTGAGAGATCGTACACTCATATGCTTTTACTTACCTCTTCACCAGCTCCTCCTTCCTCCCAGAAGTTGTAGCACCTCTACATTTCAGCCATCTCTTTAGCTCTACCACATGAAGCTGGCTTGGTTCTCTGCCATTGAGTGAAGCTCCAGGGACATCCATTTCAGTCAGCTTATATAAAGATTTCCCAGTTTCAGCATTAATAACCACACCAGTAGTAAAGTCACTATCTCTACCATCACCAGCAAAGTCTCCATCACAACCAGCAAAGTCACCATCTCCACCTCCACAACCAGCAAAGTCACCATCTCCACCACCACAACCAGCAAAGTCTCCATCTCCACCTCCAACCAGCAAAGTCACTATCTCCACCACCACAACCAGCAAAGTCTCCATCTCCACCATCACAACCAGCAAGGTCACTATCCTGACTATCACAACCAGCCTGGCATTGGGTTCTCAGAAGAACCAGCAACCACACCACCTGTCAGTGAGTTCTGAGAAGAACTAGCAATGCAGGTTGCCTGGCAATGAGTTCTTAGAAGAACTAGAGGTTGGCTAGCACACAGCAAAATTTCACCATCCATTTTCTCCACACCACACTTCCAACAATACAAAATTTTGGTATCAGCACATGGGAAATTTCATACTCTAGCTATTCCTGTAATTTGGTAGCTCTGCTGCATGTATGCACCTGCTAAAGTTGAAAAAAGAGCTAAAGTTGAAAAAGGAGCAAGTGGTGGTGAAAATTAATACATTTTCTATGGATTAGGTTAGCCCTGTGATACCATCAGTGGGCGTGGTGGGATGTACGAAGGCATCATGCAAGTTCAGCTATGAATGTAATTGGCGAGCGAGCGTAGCGAGCGAGACACTTACAGGGGTAAAAATGAAAAAATCGGGGATGTTTGTTTATTTATAT
>WLWD01001368.1_pt1 | contig 23528 bp, 7 predicted proteins | sample 6712731 | NCBI WGS metagenome assembly WLWD01 (sample SAMN12718690, study PRJNA576275) | sponge metagenome | isolation source: marine sponge | host: Mycale hentscheli | place: New Zealand: South Island, Marlborough, Capsize Point | collected 2014-11-01 | reverse complement strand
TAGGCCAGGTACAGTCTAGGCCAGGTACAGTCTAGGACAGGTAGGCCAGGTACAGTCTAGGTCAGGTAGGCCAGGTACAGTCTAGGTCAGGTAGGCCAGGTACAGTCTAGGTCAGGTACAGTCTAGGCCAGGTACAGTCTAGGCCAGGTACAGTCTAGGCCAGGTACAGTCTAGGTCAGGTACAGTCTAGGTCAGGTACAGTCTAGGCCAGGTACAGTCTAGGCCAGGTACAGTCTAGGCCAGGTACAGTCTAGGCCAGGTACAGTCTAGGTCAGGTAGGCCAGGTACAGTCTAGGCCAGGTACAGTCTAGGCCAGGTACAGTCTAGGCCAGGTACAGTCTAGGTCAGGTAGGCCAGGTACAGTCTAGGCCAGGTACAGTCTAGGCCAGGTACAGTCTAGGTCAGGTAGGCCAGGTACAGTCTAGGCCAGGTACAGTCTAGGCCAGGTACAGTCTAGGCCAGGTACAGTCTAGGCCAGGTACAGTCTAGGCCAGGTACAGTCTAGGTCAGGTACAGTCTAGGCCAGGTACAGTCTATGCCGTCCATCAGCTATGCAAGTAATATTTAGCAAATAAGCGAGACACTATCAGGGGTAACACAATTTGAAAATCGGGGATATTTGTTAGTTTGTATATATATGTGGACGTACGTATGTCACTTTGTACTTTGACCCTCATGTTTTTGTGTTTGCTTCGTTCTACCCCCCCATACCTCCACTAAACAGAATCTTTCCGTTTAGAGATCCAGTAGTATCATTCAAGGAATTTTTTGTTTACCCCTTTGTATTAGGTTGCTTCTAAATGCCACAAGACACACTTAACCGATTACACGCGAATAAAAATTTTAATTGCACCTTACGTAATGCGGTCACGGGCGCACGCGAGACACAGAAGATTGAATGCTTGGTGGAAGGGTGACACTATACTAAGCGAGAGAAAGAAGACGAACGTTTGAAGATTGCCTCGGGGACAGTATTATTGAACGATAGAGTACGCTCTAGGCTATTGGGAAAGCATAGGAGCTGTTCCCGACTTAAAAATAACAAAGTACTCGCACCGTTTGGCAAAAACTTTTATGGCATCACGCTGAGGCTCTTTGTAAGCACACTAGTAAGGTTGGAAATATGGTTTCATGGCTGAAGCAGTTTCCTACTCGATCATAGAGGTAAGAGAAAGTGTTTTTGCACACATCTGTCTTACATTCAGGAAGAATTTGTTGATATTTATTTAGGGTGCGGTTTATTTTGAACTAAGCAATCTGTTATAAATTTTGTGAACAGAGAAGCTTTTTATGGCTTTTGTGTATGAAAACAGGTACATCACAAAAATGATAGAATATTTGAGTGTATTCAGTTTGGTACTCCAAGGTGTCTTTACTTTTGATGTGCTGGTAGGCTGCATTGTTGACAGAATAGTTGGTGATCTTACTATCAAGTGCAACTGGTCATAGCATAATAGAAGTAGATGTCAGAGGGCTCCCTGCAGTCTCACCTGTTGTATAACAATATTTATTTTTACTTATTGCTATAAAGAATGTGGTTAAAATTCCTGTAGAAATCGCTACTTTTCAGAATCATCACTTCCGTTCTCTCGTCAGAGTCCTTGACCATCTAGTAACTACTGCAGTCACTACACCCATCAGTACTGAAGTCATTCTTGCTGTCATCAAACTCCTCGTCACTACCAACAGAGTTACTGCCATCTTGGTCACTGCCATCCTTGTCACTGCCATGCTGTGCCAGGTCAAGAATATTGTCTTCATCACTAGGATGCTGAAGTGCCAGTGTTCCACTAGCCAAGATAGCTTTCTACTTGTCTCATCATGAGCAATTATAGCTAAAGTAATATTGGTTTCTAAAAAATTATTCTGTGTACCTTTATTACACTATGAAATATATTTTCAATTTATACTTTATCAGAAAGAAGTCTTATTGTTGTGACAAAATTTACTAAACATTTTCTTATGGCAGTCTATGTATTTTATAAGCCTAAAATATACTTGCAACAATATAGAATTGTCTGCAATTGTGATTGGTGGTTTCCTCGACGTCCACAAGGCTGTAGGGCGAAGTGGACGCGAAGACGCATTTTTGACGCATTTTCGCGTCCTCCGTGGTTATAGATTTTTCTCAATTGACGCGTTTTCGCGTCCTTCGGCATTAATTGGTTAACTCTTAAAAACTTACTGTTAGACTCAGCACTGTGCAGTAATTCTTCTTGTTTTTTTAAGTCGCAAAAAGTTATGGCGAAAGGTTAATATGATATTGATCCTTTACCAGACATAATTTCAAAAACTCGGCCATTTATAGCTGTGGTGCTTATTGTCAAAAGCTATTTGTAACTCAGATAATCAGAGTGCAGTATAAATACTACAGAAAATACCAGTACTTGGGAAATTGTGGTAAGCAGGGTTTCATCCAGGGGGGGGACAGGGGGGGTTTTGACCCCCCCAGTCAAAATGCCAGGGGGGGATATCCCCCCCACTTTTTTACCTACCTATTAAAGTTAATTGCCTAAAAAAAATCAGAGTTCAGTATTTTTGCATCACAACAAAATTCGTCTGGGCTTCATCGATTTCCACAGTGACAGTACAGCGTCAAAATTAACCTCGTCAAGTTGTGGGCCTTCTATGGCTATCATCATTAGCTTCGACAGTGAAGAAGGTTGAAGTCTATTACGAAGTCGATTCTTGATTTGTTTCCTGTCACTAAATGACCGTTCCACTGTTGCTGTCGACATGGGCAAAACCATAGCTATAGAGAGCAAGGTCTTGATATTGGGAAACGTCACACATTTTGCCTCACTTTTGAAGAACTGTAATGCTAGTTCTTGAAGTGAATCCCTTCATTTCTTCAAACAAAAGGGATTTAAATCCTTTCCATTCCTACCTTGTCTCATGTATGCTGACATCAGCTGGAGCTGAAAATGTCTCTCTATCATATTCAACTGTGGTAGGCTTTCCATAAAAATCCAGAAGCTTTTCCAATTCTGTATTTTTTTTTTTTTTGCTTTTTTTTTATTATTGGGGTTGCTAATGGGGTTAATTGATAGCTGTACTTTCAAGGGCAAAAAAAAGTTAAAAGTTTACTCAGAGTATTTCTGCTTAGTTGTGAGATTAGGGAATCTATTATTTTAGATAGCAAAAAGTATTACTTAAAATTATTACATAGTCCACTTTAATTTTAACCCCCCCAGACTAAAATTTCTGGATGAAACCCTGGTAAGAATGTAGTTCTGTATTGTTAGCTAAAGTATGGTCACAACGGCTACCTACTTATACTTTTAGAAATGGACTGATAAATTCTTTTGAAGTGTTTTGTTTGTGCACAGGCTCACTCGTCATTTGTGCTCAAGCACATCATTAGTTCATGTGATGCACTTTCCCACCTCCGTATGTATGTAGCCATCCCAACAAATGAGTTTATCTTTGCCACATGCATGACAATGCTGACTTGCACACTCTAATTAAACATGGAATTGCTAATGGAAACACTTGTCTACAGCTGACTCGAGTCGAAAATAGTCTTCCTATTGTTTAAGAACACTGAGGGTTGTGGTTTAAAATTTAGTGATTCAGGAGTGAAGTTGAAATAGAACAACTTATAGTCCAGCTACCATTCTGATAGTAAGTGCATCTAGTGGAATAAGATATGTTGGCATACAGAAACACACATGTCCGGAATATTTTACAAATAACCATTTCATTGCTGAGGAGGTCACATGTCAACAAATGCTTCCCCCCCCTCCCGCCCCCTCCTTTCCTCCTACATAATAGATAGACAACGAAATCGAGGGATCTACCGCCCACAGAATCTCGAGGGCCGTGGGCTGTACTGTCCCGAGCGTAGCAAGGGCGACTAGCGTGCCCGAGGTGTTCGACGGGCGGTAGTTCCCGAGATTTCGTTGTCTATCTGTTTTAGAACGTAGAAACTATAGCCCTAGTTACCAGGTGAAAAAACATTTTTTCTACTTCTCTGCTTCTATGCTGACACTGTACTACAAGGACGGTCGGGAAATTATTGAGGAGTCCACTAAGTGTGGCAATTCCGGTTGTTTAGGCGAGCCGTGGTGCAGCGCATGGGGTATATGTAGTTCGCTCGACTCCAGTAAACACGCAAAATGATGGAGTTCAGTAATTTGGGGCAGGAGGATCAGTATGATTATCTTTTCAGTGAGCGTAGTCAACAAGAACATTCTAGCCAAACCTGTACCTCAGAACATTCACATTTTACCTCAACTTTTACTACAAATTTTCAAAACCAGTTTAATTCCTCGTATAGCTCCTCTCAGTTAGCTTCTGTACTACCTTCTTCCACTGAGCCAGCTCTTCCATCTAATTCCTTACAGTCAGCTCTTCCATCTAATTCCTTACAGTCAGCTCTTCCATCTAATTCCTTACAATCAGCTCTTCCATCTAATTCATTACAATCAGCTCTTCCATCTAATTCCTTACAATCAGCTCTTCCATCTAATTCCTTACAATCAGCTCTTCCATCTAATTCCCTACAGTCAGCTCTTCCATCTAATTCCTTACAATCAGCTCTTCCATCTAATTCCTTACAGTCAGCTCTTCCATCTAATTCCTTACAGTCAGCTCTTCCATCTAATTCCTTACAGTCAGCTCTTCCATCTAATTCCTTACAGTCAGCTCTTCCATCTAATTCCTTACAGTCAGCTCTTCCATCTAATTCCCTACAGTCAGCTCTTCCATCTAATTCCCTACAGTCAGCTCTTCCATCTAATTCCTTACAATCAGCTCTTCCATCTAATTCCCTACAGTCAGTTCTTCCATCTAATTCCTTACAGTCAGCTCTTCCATCTAATTCCCTACAGTCAGCTCTTCCATCTAATTCCTTACAGTCAGCTCTTCCATCTAATTCCCTACAGTCAGCTCTTCCATCTAATTCCCTACAGTCAGTTCTTCCATCTAATTCCCTACAGTCAGCTCTTCCATCTAATTCCCTACAGTCAGCTCTTCCATCTAATTCCTTACAATCAGCTCTTCCATCTAATTCCCTACAGTCAGTTCTTCCATCTAATTCCTTACAGTCAGCTCTTCCATCTAATTCCCTACAGTCAGCTCTTCCATCTAATTCCTTACAGTCAGCTCTTCCATCTAATTCCCTACAGTCAGCTCTTCCATCTAATTCCCTACAGTCAGCTCTTCCATCTAATTCCCTACAGTCAGCTCTTCCATCTAATTCCTTACAATCAGCTCTTCCATCTAATTCCCTACAGTCAGCTCTTCCATCTAATTCCTTACAGTCAGCTCTTCCATCTAATTCCTTACAGTCAGCTCTTCCATCTAATTCCTTACAGTCAGCTCTTCCATCTAATTCCTTACAGTCAGCTCTTCCATCTACAGCTCTTCCATCTAATTCCTTACAGTCAGCTCTTCCATCTAATTCCTTACAGTCAGCTCTTCCATCTAATTCCTTACAGTCAGCTCTTCCATCTAATTCCTTACAGTCAGCTCTTCCATCTAATTCCTTACAGTCAGCTCTTCCATCTAATTCCTTACAATCAGCTCTTCCATCTAATTCCTTACAATCAGCTCTTCCATCTAATTCCTTACAGTCAGCTCTTCCATCTAATTCCTTACAATCAGCTCTTCCATCTAATTCCTTACAATCAGCTCTTCCATCTAATTCCTTACAATCAGCTCTTCCATCTAATTCCTTACAATCAGCTCTTCCATCTAATTCCTTACAATCAGCTCTTCCATCTAATTCCTTACAGTCAGCTCTTCCATCTAATTCCTTACAATCAGCTCTTCCATCTAATTCCTTACAGTCAGCTCTTCCATCTAATTCCCTACAGTCAGCTCTTCCATCTAATTCCTTACAGTCAGTTCACCAGTACAGCTCCTTACAATCAGCTCTTCCATCTAATTCCTTACAGTCAGCTCTTCCATCTAATTCCCTACAGTCAGCTCTTCCATCTAATTCCTTACAGTCAGTTCTTCCATCTAATTCCTTACAATCAGCTCTTCCATCTAATTCCTTACAGTCAGTTCACCAGTACAGCTCCTTACAATCAGCTCTTCCATCTAATTCCTTACAATCAGCTCTTCCATCTAATTCCTTACAGTCAGCTCTTCCATCTAATTCTCTACAGTCAGTTCACCAGTACAGCTCCTTACAGTCAGCTCTTCCATCTAATTACAGTCAGCTCTTCCATCTAATTCCTGTCAGCTCTTCCATCTAATTCCCTACAGTCAGTTCACCAGTCCAGCTCCTTACAGTCAGCTTCTTTTCAGTCTAGCCCGTCACAGTCAGGTCTCCAGTTTAGCTCCTCACAGTCAGCTCTCCAGACTATAGCTTCTGTATCAAGGTTTAGTCAACCTGTACCTGATGACGAAATTGTAAAAGCTCGTATAAAGGCCATACCAAAAAAGACTCGCCAAGACACTGATTATTGTGTTAGATTATGGAATTCTTGGAGGGATAATATAGAAGAAAACTAGGTTTTGATGTAACACAATTAAGTGAAGTTGACAAGATTATTCAGGCACAGTGGTTGACCAGGTTTATTTTGGAAGTAAGGAAGATTAACGGCAGTGAATACCCTCCAAACACACTATATCATATAGTGAATGGCATTATGCGGCATGTACACATTTCTAACCCTGGTACTGACTTTTACAAGGATGCAGAATATTCGGGCTTCATAGCAAGCTTAAATGCAGAGATGAAGCGTCTTCAATCAAAAGGAATGGGATCTACTCAGAAGCAGGCTGAGCCCCTATCAACACAAGAGGAGGAACAACTTTGGGAAAATCAACTTCTGGGTGACCATAGCCCCCAAGCTCTCCTCAATACAATGGTTTTTATGATTGGACTATATTTTGCACTAAGAAGTGGAGATGAACACCGCAATTTACGACGAAATCCATGCCAGATTAAAATAGTAGAACGTTCTGGTCAAAGATCATATTTGCAATATACTGAAGATATATAAAAAAATCGTCCTGGAGGCTTAAAAGGAAGAAAAATTAAACCTAAAATAGTGATCCATCATGAAAACTTGGAGAACCCAGTCAGATGTTTTGTGCGTCTATTCAAAAAATATCAGTCTCTTTGTCCATCTGAGGCTCCTGATGACGCATTTTACCTTACACCACTTCAGAAGCCAAAGGAAAATTGTTGGTTTAAAAATGTTCCAATAGGGCGAAATAAACTATCCAAAGCAATTTCAAATATGTGCAAAGAATGCGGAATTAAAGGATACAAAACTAATCATTCTTTAAGAGCCACAGCAGCCTCACGTTTATACTCATCTGGAGTTGACAAACAGCTTGTTATGGAGCGTACTGGACACAGAAGTGCTGAAGGCGTTCGCTCATACAAACGTACTTCAATGACGCAAAAGCAAGAAGTTTCAGACATTCTTAATACAGGCAAAAAAATTAAAACTAATACTATCCATGAAACCAGCGCTGTAACAAATGCAAGCAATCAATCATCTAGGAGTGGTACCTTCAACTTTCATGACTGTAGCCATGTAAACATCATATTTAATAACAGTTCTGCTGATAAATTTCCATAAGTGTAGTCATGTAACTAAACATCATGTTTAAATAACAGTTGTGCTGATAAACTTCCATAAGTAGTCAAGTAAACATCATATTTAATGTGCCTTAATCTTATATCTATATTATAATCAGTATACTTCATAGTTATTTAATAACTGATAAAATGAAATCATTAAATTAGAAAAAAAAAACAGAATTGAAAATTTTTATTATTAAAATCATGCATTACTGATTAGCCAAAAACAAATGCCAGAAGGGAGGATTCTATTAGCCAGAAGGGAGGATACTACCAGTAGTATCCTCCCTTCTGGCATTTAGTATCCTCCCTTCTGGCATTTAGTATCCTGATGGCCTAGTTTGACAAAATCTATGCTGGGTAAGTGCCTGCTTTACAATACAAAAAAGGAGCCAGCTATGTTCTAAAACCTATTAATTGATGAACGTTCTTTCAAACGTTTTAAACGATCCGAGAAGAAAGCCATTACAAACTTCTAAACCTTTTCTTAACATGTTACATGTATAATAATAGCAATATTTTTTTTCATTTTAACAGCCAATTATTGTTAATTAAAACTTAACCCGACATTTCAACTTCTCGCCAATGCTGTCTAAATTGTGTTATTATATCACCATGGAGAGTTCGACCTCAGTTGACTCCTGAAGAGGACTTCGGCAAGAAGTCGAAACGTCGGGTTAAGTGTTAATTAAAAATATTAGCTGTTAGAAGGAGAAAAAATTTGCTATTGTTATAATTATTTCAGCCAAGAATGACTGAATGTTCTTTTAAAGTGCATGCCAGAATCCTACACAGCTTTACAGTGCATGCAAAACTGTACTACACAATACATCACTACCCATATTGATGGACTCATTGATCCTTCAGACTTTTAAATAGTCCAAGAAGAAAACAATACAATTAGTTTGTTAATAATATTATAAAGATGTAGACATTTATACCTGAAAATGGAATTTATTAACGCAGCATAAAAGATATAAATATTAATTAATGAAGCATAACATTCTATTGCATTGGGTATTGTGTCGATGAACGCAACTTTCTTCCAATTTTTTTTTTTTTTTTTTTTTGCTTCTTACACACAACACACTTTGTTGATTGTTTTGTTTGTTTGTTTATTACCATAATCCTGTAACCAAGTGCACCATCAACAGTACGTAATAAAGCCTTCAATGGCCCAACAAGTTTGTGACCTTGGATATAGAGAAAACCACAGAGGAACCCAGTCAATGACAAGCGGTGTACACTGCCCACTAGTTGACTAGCAACAGGCAGTACCACCACAGGCTTCAAACAGGAGTATATAGTTACAGCAGTATTCTGTACATAAATATATTTTCAAACTGAACAGGATGTTTATATGTTGCACGCTGATTGGGGTGTTACCTGATCTGGTGATGTGACTTCAACACTTACACCACACGCTAACATAACCACATGCCACCAGTTGCCGTTCCTTTACTTTGTTTTTTGTTCGTCTGTTGTTTCTTTTTAACAAAATCACAGTGGAGTGACCGACCTGGTAGACCACTGAGAACTTCAGCAAATATTGAACGGTCGGAACAAGTATAATACCATAAACAGAGAAATACGGTTGTTATTATTATTATTAATATTACTATTATTATTATTACTAATAATAGTAATTTTCTCATTCTAACAGCCAATATTGTTGTTAATTAAAATTTAACCCGACGTTTTGACTTCTTGCCAAAGTCCTCTTCAGGGGTCAACTATTATTATTATTATTATTATTATTATTATTACTAATTACTATTTCATTATCATAATATTATTATTATTATTATTATTATTATTATTAGTTCAGCCTAGAATAATTGAATCGTTTACATTCACAAAGGCTTAAACCATAATGCACACACATACAGCCTAAGAGCACAGATCTAAACCATAATACACTATCAATACATACATACCCCGTGTGCCAACAACTATTAAGTATTAAATACTACCTATAAAAAAGGTAAGTACAAGAACACCTCTTGAGTAAGTCCAGTAGTAACACCAATTAGGGTCACAAAGTCACAAACCATTGCAATCCAGAGTAATACACAAACAATTAAAAGAAGGAATGGAGCCATCTAAATGCTATCCCATCACTTAGGTACACTACAACAGGTCATCCTCCGACCACTTGTTTAGCCACATGTACCCAAGATAACAAACATCCTCTTGTGTACTAGAACATCAAAGACTCAAATGACTGGGTCAGATACAGGACTCATGGCTAGAAAAAAAGGTGGGGGGCGGGGAAGGGGAGGGAATTAGTGATAAAGGATAGAACTGTACATAAGTGTGTGCTCTGAGTTGTGCTGCTTACACATTGATAATGTAATGCAATTATGTAGTAGAATGGGAATTACTTGGTATACATGCATAAATTGAAATAAAAACAAACTTCATTTGAGGAAGGTGGAAGGAGGAGAAGGATAATTAATTCCAGTGTGCCCCACTTCCCCCGCCCACCTTTCTGTATTAAATTAACACTGAATTGTAAATATGACCAATATTTCTGCATAAATATACAGTAGGAAGTCAGTTATCTGAACAAGTTGGGACTGAGAGTTGTTCGGATAACTGAAATGTTCTGATAGCTGAACACCATAGAAAATGTAGTATAAAACACTAATAAAGGGGTGTGGTCAAGCAATTCTTCATGTCTGCACGTGCTACTATTAGATTTTGGGTGTTCAGTTAACTGAAGTGTTCGGATAATTGAAGTTCGGATAACTTACATTCTACTGTGCAGTGAACTGTAAATGGAATAGTATTCTTCTTCCCACCAATACAACACAACTCAACACAACACAACACAACACAACTCAACACAACACAACATAACACAACATAACAACACAACACACAACATCACACCACACCACACAACACAACACAACACACCACACCACACCACACAACATCACACCACACCACAACACAACACAATATTAGTACACATACTGTACATGACATACATACACACGCAGGGAATACAATAGGTACAATTCTGAACAATGGAGTACTGACAGGTTTCATCACTAGCCTCAATGGTGACTGCATGTAATCAATGTGAGGAATAAACAAGGATCAACTTACACACACACACACATACATATATAAATATTGATGGGGCTATCAAATTACATGTATCCTAAATTTCATATAAACATGTACATATATGTGACCGGATTTGGGAAAATCCGCCTAAACGCGGCAAACAATTTTTTTCAGTATCACCGGGTAAAGCCTTATGGGTCGATTTTTTTCGAAAAAAATTTATGGCAGAAATGGATAGACACCAGTTAGCTCTAGCTTATGACGCAGTTGTAAGCTCTGGCGTGCTCTAAAACTCACACTAGGAGGCTAGAAACACTAGCCGGTTGGACTCGTGTACGGAGAGTTGCTAAGAAATTATTGGCGGGCTTTTCACTAACAGCCGGGAAAAAACTGTAGCTAACTAATTCACTTACTATTTTACATAATTCACGTACTCACGCAATTCTCGTCGTCATAGTTTCTTAAGGAGCCCTGCATTAAGCCTTTTAGACTTCTTCCAATCCGCCTGTAACCGGTTTATTCCATAGTGTCCCGGAGACACGCAGTAATAGTATACGGACACAAGGCACGCCCCCTGACCTTAGCAACGCCTTTACCCAGCGTTTTTTCGAAATCAGCAATAATAAGTTTAGCAAAAATACTGAAGTGTTGTAGTGCGTAGGGCGAAGACGGCTTGTGCTACAGCTTCCAAATTAGGAGGAAGGCATCCCAAGGCCACGTGCAGCCTACTGGTAGAATAAATTAGAAAACTTTAGATGCCGCGTTTAGCCGGGTTTTCACAAATCCGGTCACATATGAACATACATACAGTAATTGTATCATTCAACATTATTATTGTGTATATATACATACATATGTAGCACGTGCTATGTGAGATGAGTTGTTGTGTGTGCACAAAATTCAAATCACGTGTTCTTTAAGTCTTTTCATGTGCAAAGAAAATAAATCAACAACAAAAAAAAAAACATCCCCAAATTAATTAAGTGTATCATTTCTCGTAAGGCCAAATGACAACAACAACAACAACAACACATTGAATTAAATGGAACACTCGAAATAGCCAATTAACTTGATAGGAATATACAATAAACTAACAAACATTTGCACGGTAAATAGCAAACCCCAATTAAAGCCACCACTTAACATCAGACAGCAAGAACGCATCAGCGCACTTTCACACTTTGTCATGCTCTTCAAATGGGTTGCTACATGGCGTGCTACTAACTGTCGTGCCTTGCTCCGATACACGATGCAAAATAACACACCAGCTAAGCCCACAATCTATTAGCTGGTACACAAGCCATTGCAGACAAAGACAGTAGGGAAAAGTATGTAAAATGTATACTACAAGATTGGTGTAAGTTTATGACCATCCGTTTTATTAAATATTACAGGAAGAAACAAAAACATCCTCCGAAGTAGATAAGAAAAGAGAATAAGAAGCTACGTAAATGCAAGAAATTTATAGAGAGAAGAGTTAACTAGTGCTGGGACTTTAGCATCTCAAGTTATGTCAAATTGGAAGAATTTAACACAAATTGGAAATTCAAGTCATTAAAACCTCGATTACGACTCTAACTAGCTATTGTTTTTTATTCTGATTTAGTTCGGAGGATGTTCAGAGCATTTATATCTATGGGGTCAGAGTCCACAAAGCAAATAAAATGTGTTGCTACAAATAATCCACAACTTGGAGTGCAGTAGTAGATGGTTATCAAAATGGGGCGGAAAAACAGGTCACAAAACAACACTAGAAGGAAGGGGAAATGCATATAGTGTGGTTGGCTAGAGAGCAGGCGGAACACACTTACAGAAAACACATAAATGCTGCTTATTGCGCAATTTTCAAAGTCAAAAGATGCACTGGGAGAGTTGTTGGGTAGTGGGTTGAATGGGTGATATATGGGAAGAAGGAGAAGTGATTGAGTGGGAGAGAGGAAAGGGGATTACTAGTTCCTCTTTTATGGTGTTCTATGGTGAGAGAAAAATACCATTTTACATATTTGGTGGGAAACATGCTAACAACAAGTCACTAACTCTTAATAAAAAATATAGTATGTATTACATAAAGTAACAGTGTGCTGCATACACAGCTTGGTTAAATTCCTTACCACACATACTGTAGTTGGTTGAGGTATACGTACAATGGCCAAATTATTATATTTAATATGCCTGCACATACGTAGTTGAATACTAACTGATTCCATACCATTCAAATTATAATAAAGAATACGTGAAAATGTGTGGAAAACCTAGCTTCTCTACGACATCTTCACAAATAGGCATACAGTACATTACAAGCTACATACTAATGCAGTCAATTTACTAGAGAGTAATTTCAAACATCTACATGTATATACAGCGCTGTTCAGCATAGGAACTATCCCCTACACTGACGGTAGGTTTAAACTTGCTGTAAATGATTACTCATTCAACGAGAAGTAAATATATTGTTGGTTGCAGTAGATGAGCTCCAGCTAAGCAGGTTTATCAAGTGCTTGACGAGGCTTGAAACTCTTTCTATTTGTAAAACTGGTAAAAGAAACTTATAGTGTTGTGTATTAACAATAATAACAATAATTATTATAAACTATTTCAGTGCTTAAATGCTTAGATCGCCTAAAAATTACATGTGACAGAAAATTAAATCGGGTTTTTTTATACAGAGGGGGGCTGGAGGCTAGTCCTGTGATCTCCATCCCCCCCCCCCCCAACCCAATTATTGTTCATTAACTAAAGTCATAAGTAAGTAACGTTGAGTTAGTAAGACAGAATATAACCAAACATTAATCAGTGTTATTAAGTATATACACTTTCATATAGGCATGTGCACCAAATTAGTATGGGGGTAAAGTGGGAGTGGTTAAGTACACACAGTGTCTCAAGTCCCCAGTAATAAATTGAGTATGAAACCCTACAACTGTGATGGCCTTCTGCACACAGCATTAGAATAATTGTGTTGAATGTTAACAAGGGTTCTATACTGACTTCCACTACTGATAGATCGACAGAGGCTGATAACATACAAAAAAATGGCACACCCCCCCCCTCCCCCCACCCCCTGGACAAACAAACAGACAGACAGACAGATGAACAGACAAACCGAAGAGCCAGAATAACACATCATACACATTTATATATAATAATGTAATCAAATACCACAGATCAAAATAGCACACATGCACACACACTCACACACACATACACCACAGCAGGTCAAAAATAAACCTGTGCAATTCCTAAGAAACTCCCTTTAAGCACACACATTAGCTTTGATTAAAAGTTTGCAGTAATTAAAATAAATCCCAAAAATAAATAAACAACTCCCTTAGGCTAATTGAGATTTCTCGTTACCAAACACACAACTGTGTTAACTAAATGTAAATTAGATTTCCCAGTATCCTTACAAGAACTCTTGCATCCCTCTTTTATCAAGAGCTTGTTCTGTCTTACAGTATTACATTGCAGTACTTCTTGTTCCTTACTGCACAATGCTACCCAAATTGCTCACATAAAGTATCTTGCTAGTAGACAAGATATTGCCTTTGCCTCATAGTAGCATCCTAACTGGAAGTGAGCCAGGAACACTATATTGGCTTTGCCTTAAAGTTAGTATGCAAACTGGAATGGTGAGAGGGGAATGATATTGGCTTTGCCTTATAGTTAGCATGCAGGAACAGTGCATACCATTCAGGGATATCATGAAGTGCCAAAAATCAACTGTAGCTTTTAAAGTTGGCTTCGAATCTGTAAGAGTGTCACTTGCACTCAAACGTACATGTGGCCATCACTAGTTTCATCCTCTTGCAATAAAAACACTTACAATATTCAAATATGCATACATGCATACCTACAAATGAACCATGAAACTGGATCTCAAATTCGGGCTAATTTAGATAGCAGATTGTCTCGCACTTCATCCTGTTGGATCAGACAGGAAACATGCCTTAATAGGCAAATAATACTTTTTTTCAAATTGAGATGCTTTATTTTATTTTAGAGTTGATTTCCAGCAATAAAAAAATAAATAAATTTTTTTAAAAAAGGAAGAAAAAAAATCAAATCAAATTAATAACCCACATTGTTCCCTCCCCTTCACTCATAAGACCTTCCCCCAGGTGCACATATGGTACGATTTATCCATCCTCATGCAAACAGTAGAAATCTCCACAAATCTCATTCTATTTACTCCAACTTAGGACAATAATGCACGCAACTCGACACAAAGCCAAGCTCTAGTCTTGAACATGCCGGTGTTGTGCCACAGTTGTGAAGAAGGAAATATTTACTGAATGGTACACACAGATCTTAACAAAGCACAAGTTAGTAACTAGTCCTGCTCCGAATTTGCTTAAGAGAATGAAATCATCAAACTCTTACGGAATAACATCAACTGAGAAATCGCTATCACACACGAACACACACGGTTATGTACCGTTATTCAACAGTTTTGATAAGAAGTTTAAATTCACAGCAAACTAGCAAATGACACCTGTTGTTTGCCATAAACTGACGAAGTGTGGTCCTATGCGTGATATAAGCATCTCTCGTGCACATCAAGTTTTTTCCACTCAGAAACTGCTAATCAGTATACATTTGATATACATATTAGAGACAATTTTAGTTCAACCTCGGCCCACACTGCATATTTAAGTACGTATGTATGTGTAAAAATTAAGACATGAGTCTAAACACTGTTATGCATAAAGTAATGCTCATCAGAAAAAAACTGTAACTATTCAAAACTAAGTATATACGGGTTTAATAGCTTATCTTTACAAATACAATTGCTGATGGCGTCAATAGGACTGAAATATCTTCAGAAGTGCTAGAATTATAGAAATTGCCATTAGAACATGTCAAATTCAGCGCTACTTCCTAATACTGCACGTGTTGGATAAATAATATCTCACCAAATATTACAAGTAAATAACTTCAAAGCTGGAATGAACTTACATATTTACAGGAGGGCTATCTCATATTCCTAAATAATCCTAAATAATAGCCTGTCATGATTAGGTAGGCTCTGGTTACACCAAATGCAGATCTGTGTTGATAAAACTAGCTCTTTTGTAAACAATCCCACATGGCAGGACAATCTATCTCATCTCTTTCTGACATCTGTGTCTGTCAGGCCTTTTATTTTTTTTTAATAAATGAAGCACCCTCTTCCAAACTACTACACCAAGACACAGTACTCGGGCCATTTTAAGTTATTCTTTCACACTTCAACGCCATACCTTAACTTTCGGGTTTAGAGAGCTCCAGAACTCCTGCATTTCATCGTTCCGCTTAGGAGACGCCGACGACATAGCGCCAAATTATTTATCGCAGCGGCAGAGACTGCAGAGTAACGAGGAAGACCGTAGTGCAGAGAATACTTACAAAATTCTATGGGCGGGAGGGAAAATTCTTAGCTGAGTTGACAAACATTGCGAGTACGAGTGCAATCACATGTTGAGGTCAATTAAGTGTATTTGGCAAGGTATCCGCCTTTTAAAGGCGTGGTTTTGTGTTAATGGGGGCCGGGGCGCGCCCCGGCCCCCATTAACACAAAACCACGGCGGTTGTTAGCCGGCGGTTGTTAGTAATTTATGTCATCACGTGCACATATCTCATTTTCATGTGACTAAAAGGTCCGGCCCACCCCTTTGGTCCTGTAGAGTTCATGGTGTAAATAAATACAAAGAGATTTGATTATGGCTTCGAGCTCTGGGCGGCAGACTAATCTAAGCTTTGGGCCGTCATCATGTCTTCACTAGTACCCGTTCCAACGTCCTGGAGGCTGCAACAACGTCACTACTCTTTGTAAACTGGGTGCGTGTTTGGGATAGGTGGGGAAAATGTCGAGTATGGGCGTTGTATGTTTTGTTGAACCACTTAAGTGTATCGCTGGGATAGTAAGCGCTTGAAAGCAGTATTTAAATCATGCCTATGCTTTAGTGATCGTTCATCTTTCATAAACTATGCTGTTATTTTTGCACCTTGTATAGCCTAACAGCTGTTTGCTGCATTGAATACAGCCTGCCTTGTGTGCTTAGCTCTGAGAGCTGGTTCTATGAAGCTTTGGGAAGCAACAAACTTCAAATGTAGTTTTTAGCCAATGCAACAAAATAAAGAAGTGTGGGTTACTTTGATTATACAGTTAGTTGTGTAAATGTGGGTGTGGCTCTATTCGCTATGCAGGTTTAGTATACTCTGGTTAATTATAAATTTATTTGACCCAGTGCCAATCAGAGTGAATTGGCGAGATTTTGTGTGTTGGTATTATGTGTTAATAATGTTGACTATTGGACTCTTAGTTAGATCCTTCCATGCTAGACTTATTTCCAGTACGTTTGTCGTGTGTGTGTCTGTCGGACATGTTTTATTCACACCCTTTAGGAATTTGCACCATGGAGACTTTTTACGCGAGAAAGCTATGTGTTGTGGACAGATATGACCATTACAATGAGCATAACATTTGATTGAAATATGTATATTATTACATAATTTATTTTAATTAAATATTGAAGGCATCCGAAACATAAGTAGTTGGTCTTTATTTACCTGGCTTTTGAAGATTACCTCTCAAATGGTAGATGTGCTAGACATGCCAAGTAAAACGACTGGATTTCAGGTTTGAAATGTAAATTTGCATAAGCTATTGAGCTTGTTAATGAAGTGTATACTTTTGTACATGTACATACAATGATGTTGATACTAAACTGGCTTTTCTTTTTTTTTCTTTTTTTTCTTTTTTTTTTCTTTTTTTTTTTTTTTGCTGATTACATTGATGATGAAAACTGTCACTGCTGAGATATCATCAAGGTGGTATATTACAAGAAGGTTGTGGAAACACTTCTTTAATGATAGTGCACCCTTACTCCTTTAATCTAGTGCAGCAAATATGGGAGAAGTGCTTCAACTGCTGCTGATGTATCCTGGTGGGTAGCTAGGTAGCTATTAGTTAATTTTTATTCATGATAATTATGCCAGCGTTTAGATGGCATGCAAGTCTCCACTGTTTTTTTAGTCTTTGAAGTTTTCTGCTGTTTTCTTTATGGTACTATGTTATACTATAGTCTCTTACAAGCTGCCTAGTCACCTGTTGACTCTTTCCAGTTTTATAACCGATTTTGAAGAAGTGTTTGCTTTTTTATTTTTATACTTGTGCAATCAAAGCAATATGAAAGGAATGATTGTTTTCTATCTTGATCCTGTGATAGGTACAGAGTGGAAGATTTGTTAAATACAGTTTGGTATGCACTTCCTGGTGTAGTTCTGCCATGGAGTGCACTGTGTGCTAGCTTATGGGGTCTAAATATCGATTTCCGTACAAATTTCAAATTGACTTTCATGTAGTTTGAACTCTGAGAAGAGTTTTGTTCATTTAGGGAAGTCTTAAAGGTGATGAGGAATATACGTATGTTTCCACAATGAGCATCAGTTGAGTCAGTATAACTCTCGTTAATGTTGCAGTAAAACCAATTCTGACTTTACTTGAATTTTGTAAGACACATGTACTGTATACAAAGATATGGGGGGGGGGCATTTTGCCCCTCCCCCCCCCCCCCCCCAAAAAAAAATGGTCCCCCTCCTCCTGAATATTATTATAACCTTCATAGTGACACCTGCCGCCAAGTGTTCATAAATTTCATGGAAATGAGAAACTCCCCACTGAAATGTCAAAAATGATTATTTGACCCCTCTCAAGTTTGGTTCTAGGATACCTAGATATCCACATATCCATGTGTATGTATATACACTGAAGGTTATACAGTACATTTAGAGAATTCCCAAATACACACTCCAATTTTTTTTTTCTAAGAATGTGGTGTGTTTTTGGTTTGTTTGGTTAGTAGATGGCAAAGATTATACTTTATTCCTGCAGGTTACTTGAAATAATCTTTAGTTATTGTGTTTGGTTTTGTTCATTTTTAGTAGTAGTAGTAGTAGTAGTAGTAGTAGTAGTAGTAGTAGTATGTAGTGTTTTACTGCATGGTGCAACTATTTCAAGGTTGAGCCCCACCCCTAAATACCACATACCTCCCTTCCTAACTGAGACCCCCACTTCTTGAAGCTGTAGTTAGGCTGCTTTATCCTTTTAACTAAACCTCACCCCTTTCAGTTACATAATGTTCAGAATACTGAGGTTCTACTGGAATTGAATTTTTTACATCATTGTCACTTTGCAGTACAACCAAGGATCTTGCTATGGGTAACTGTTGCTACACGACCGCTACCGTTGACGATCAACCTCGCACCACCAGCTACATGACAACGACCAGCAACTCTGAACTGGCCTCGTACCACCATCAGACGGCCGGCCACAGTCAATCCTCCCCTCAGCAGCAGGTATATGCTGTGACTCCCACCAGAGGACAGGGACACTTGGATCCGGTGTTCGAGGCTCCGCCCCCTCCTGCCTCAGAGCCACAACAGCTGGAGCATATAGCGGACAGAGAAGGTCAGGGAAATAGACAAGTATCTGAGATTTTGTAATCCAATACTTCTGGGAATAATTTCTCAATTGTTTTTTTCCCACACAATTTTCCTGCCTACTGTATCGTTTACATTTAGGCAGCTTTGAATTTTATCAAGAGGTGACGATGAAGTATTTAGACTTCAGACTAATAAGGGTGTGACATGGACATAGGGGTGTGGCATGGACATACAAGGGGTGTGGCATGGACATTCAAGGGGTGTGGCATGGACATTCAAGGGGTGTGGCATGGACATACAAGGGGTGTGACATGGACGTAGGGGTGTGGCGTAACATTGGGGTATGCCTTGCTTTTGAATGAATTTTTTTTTTTTTTTTTTTTTTTTTTAGTTTTGTTTATATTGGCAATAAATGTTTCTGTTTGTTTCTATCATGTTATTATATTTGCAGATCTGTCCAACAAGGAGGGAACAATGTTTCTAGAGAAGTCAAAGAATGCCAGAAAAATGATGATGAGAAATAGTAAGTCAATGTATAGCTTTAAGCATGCGTAGTTAAGAACATGCATTGACATAATGTAAAGAAAAATATGTAAGTTAAACCCTTGGCATAAAGTACCTGAAATTGTTGAAAGAAGTGTATTATAAATATACTTATTTAATCAAACAGAAATAGACTGTAAACTCTTTTGTCTGAGAGGTGTCAACACTTAGAGTGCCACAGACTTCAAATTGCTTTAATTTCAACACACATGCTATGCAGTGGCTTGGAATTTATATGGTTTGCTTGAAGAGGGGTGGGAGGGGGAGGGTATATGTATACATGTATGTAGTTAAGCTATATATGTGAGCGGGTCTGGGATAAGGGACCTTACGGCACAAAAATTGAAATTGAGATATAGGCTCCAGAAGTAAGTCATCGGAAAAATTCTTTCTTTTTCCTATTTTTGATTTTTGCAGAATTAGTCTTAGTGACCCTTACTCTACGTCTATGTCAAATTTCAAATGTCAAAACACCTTAAAAGACCCAAGCGTGCCGTGGAAAGACAAGCTACTTTTTATTCTCTCTCGTTCTCGAAGTACAATAAACGGGGGATGGGCGGAGTTTCAAAGAAGCAGCTAAAAAAATGGCATAGCTTTGAGGCTATTGCATGCACTCTACAGCTTACCTCTGGCTGAAAGTTTACCGCTACAGCGAATAGAGTAGCCAAGGATTCCGACAAGACAGGCCGTGATACGCTTTGAAAGCAAAAAGAACTCTACCCAAACTTCGTTAGTCGCCGTTAAAAAGCGGCTGTATGATTTAATTTCGCATGCAGAGTATGCCTTTAAGTATACGGAAATGTTAATTATACCGTAAGTGGAAATTCAATTTATGTTTTTCGATTTCTAGTTCAAGTGCTTTGCTGAATACAGCCCAGTTCAACTGCCAGTTTCTCTGCATGTCGAAGGTTTTACCCTTCAGTATTTTAGCACTAAGTTGAGATAAATTGTAGCTTTTTATTAGCATAAAAAACTCAATTTTTTTTGGTTTGCTCCATAAGGTCCCTTTTTGTAGACTCACTCACATATATTGGGTGCTAATATGTATACATTTTCATGGAAGTGGGCTTGGTTAATTATATTCATAGCTTGGCCATCTATTCATGAATCTTTTTAACCCCAGTTATATTTGTAAATATGTTAGACATTGAGAAACAGTTTAAGTAAACAAATAAAATTTAAACCAAAACATTCAGCTTCAGCTCAGAAGTTCACTCAGGCGTACATGCACACACAATGTCTGGTTTATCCACTGCAAGCAATGGAGATATTCTAATCTGTTTTACAAGAATATGTATTTAGTTTTTCCTTTTAGTTCTAGAACATATGACAGTAAAGTTACAGTCTTCAGTTATGCACATTGGTGGCCTCAAACTTGCTTCTTCTCTGTGGAAATACAAGAAACACAGAGCAGTAACTGGTTCTGAAGTGTAACCCCCTCTATGCTAGAGCACCATTGTGAATACATGTATATCTGATACATACATGCCATGTATGCTATCCTTGAATGCAGTTAACTTTTCCCTCGATTGTGCAGTGTAAGAACTACTTGTGTCATGCGCTGTAATATTTGCCCTTTTTGAAGTAGAAAATGTGTAAATGTATTTATATGTATGCTCTGGCTAGAAAATGACTACTATTCTAAGTTAGTTGTCATGATGGGAAAGCCAGAACTGATTAGTTCTGCCCCCCTCGTTGCTTCTTTCGTTGCTTCCAAAAGTCATTTGTTCGTCTCCTACTCTGTGCTTTGTTCTTATTATAGTTAGTAATTTAGTGCTCTTTTGGTTGTTAGTGTTATTGTTGTTATTATTGTGTGTGTCCATTCCAGGCCGAGCCAAGACATTCTCTGGACGGAAACGTCACAGCAGTGCCCGCATGTCCGTACTAGGAGGCAGGGCTGACCACTCCCCTCTCATGATTAAGAAGGCTAACTCCTGCTCCACAATATACACTGATGACAGTACCGTCAGCCTCCCCAACCTCAAGTTCTCGTTAAAATGGTATGGGATTTCATGTGGGCAATTGCATATGTCGGTAAAGGGATTTCATCAATGAGGCAATTTTTTTTTTAATTTAAGAGTATATATTTTTACATTTATGTATCAATACGGACTAAGTATATCAATTGATGATAGTTAGTAAAAAGCGTCCATTTTTTTGTACGAAGCTATCTACGATATTCAGTGTTTCATCCAGACATTCTTGCAAGGGGGGGCAAAATAGAGTTTTGAAAATGTAAGGGGGGGCGGGCGGCACTGGTCACCATGGGAGTGAAATAGAATTATTGGAAGGCCTATGTCCTACATTAAAAAAACATAATCTTATCTAATGAGGTCTGCATGTGTCAGATCCTGACAAGTTAATTCAGCTACTCATTTTTCACCTCCACCGTCTAGCAATTTTCAGTCAACTGTGACATTCACTATTTAGATGCTTTTCACACACTATTCAACTCTGACTCTCACCTCCCCTTAGGTTTATCACACGTTAATTCACACTTACGGTTGCTGGCTGGCTATAAAAAGGCCAGCCCTCAGCTCACCGTAGCAGTTGTTGAGTTTTGATCTATACAGATTCTACAACTTCCAGAACCAGAACTCTAAGCACTCGTAGTCCCTGACAGCTTAAGATAGTCTCAAATGGATATTTGCTCTTTCTTCTGTGGTGCAAGCTCTTCAAAGTCACCTGGCCACTCAAGTAGCAGTGACACAGAAGATAAAATTGACAGCAATCAATCTGATACTGAGTTTTTGGAGCCAAGTCCTGCCAAGAAAAGATTAATTGTCCATGAGAAGCATGCAAAGGAAAGATTAACTACACATGAGAAAAGCAAGAAAATCACTGCAAGCAGTCGAAAATACAACAAAAAATGGGAAGAGAGCTTCAATTGGCTGATGTTTGATAAAAATTTCCAAGGAGCTTTTTGTAAGGTTTGCAGGAAGAGAGGAATTTCTCTTCAAAGAACAGGAGGCACATGGATCTCAAAACCTTTCACGAACTGGAAGAAGGCAATAGAGAAGATGAAAATTCATGCAAAGAGTGATATTCACCTCCTATCATGTGAAGCAGAGATGGCTGCAGCTACAGCACTACAAGAAGGGTCAGTCATTCAGCAACTCCAACAAATTAATGATGAGGAAAAGTTAAAGAACAGAATGGCCATTAAAGCTCTAATTCGTTGCACCCATTTTCTAGCTCGTCGCCACATTCCCCACACAACAAATTTTGATGAACTTATTGATCTAATCGTAAGTTTTGGTGCAGAAGATTTAAAGGGGTTCCTTGAAAGAGCTAGATTAAATGCAACCTACACATCTAAAGTTGCTGTGGTTGAATTTGTTGAGGCAGTTGGCTTATGGGCTGAAGAATGTTTACTGAAACGGCTTCGCCAAGCTTCCCATTTCAGCATAATGGCAGATGAGTGCACTGATGTGACGACCACAGAAGAGCTTTCAATTTTCTTCCGCGGGGTGAACATGGACGGTCAACCTGTTGAGCACTTCTTGGATATAGTTCCATTGAAAGCTACTGATGCAAAGACTATTTATTCTGCCCTTGTTGAATTCATGAAAGATAAAAACATACAGATTAGCAAGCTGGTGGGTATGGGATTCGATGGAGCAGCTACTTTCTCTGGGAAACACAATGATGTGCAGAGTCTCCTGAAGAAAATTTCACCTCATGCACTTTTCGTACACTGCCATTGCCATTTGCTACAGCTAGCATGCGTTCAAGCAGCTAATGCTACCAGTGGGATAAAACATGTGTACATCACACTCACCACCCTATGGAAATTTTTCCACTATTCTCCTAAGCGAGCTGAGAGTCTCAAAGCAGTACAGCAGGTGCTTGACTTACCTGAGCTGAAAGTTGTGAAACCATCAGATACTCGCTGGCTGTCCCATGAACGCTGTGTGAAGGCAGTCAAAGCTAG
>WLWD01004548.1_pt1 | contig 23530 bp, 17 predicted proteins | sample 6712731 | NCBI WGS metagenome assembly WLWD01 (sample SAMN12718690, study PRJNA576275) | sponge metagenome | isolation source: marine sponge | host: Mycale hentscheli | place: New Zealand: South Island, Marlborough, Capsize Point | collected 2014-11-01 | reverse complement strand
GTGGAACTAAGCAGTATTGGTTCAAGCAGAGGATCCGCCTGATAGCCATGATTGACAAGCTGGGACTGCCGACAATATTTTTCACTCACAGTGCTGCTGATGGCCAGTGGCCAGAACTGGCTCGTCTCATCTGCAAGGACAATCCTGAAAGCAGCTCAAGTCGCAGCAAAGCAGTCAACAATAATCCGGCTATTGCTGATTGGTTCTTTTATGAGAGAATCACTAAATTGTGGAGATGTACTATGTTGATCTCCTCGGAGCCACAGACTACTGGCTGAGATTTGAATGGCAACATCGTGGAAGTCCACATGTGCATGGGTTGGCCTGGCTACCCAGTGCTCCTGATGCAGAAAAGCTGCTTACATGTGACTCTTCCTCACAACTGCTGGACTCTGTGGATGGAGTCATTGCCTATGTGGATGAGTTGGTGAGCACCATGAATCCTGGCATCCCTGCAGATGGAAGCAACATGCACAATGTGGTTCCACAACCAAAAACCAATCCACATGTATGTAACAGGTCCTATGGAGAAGTGACTGATATGGGGGAGGACCTTGTAGACTTGATTGCCACATGCCAGAGGCACACTAGGTGCTCCACATCGTATTGCCTGAAGAAAAAGAAGGGCAAGCAGGAGTGCAGATTTGGCTTTCCTAAGCCACTGCAACCCGTCACATGTGTCACCTCTCAAAACGATGGAGAACCAGTGGTACTGACCAAGCGCAATGACAATTTGCTGAATGGGTATAACCCAGTGCAGCTGTCAGCCTGGAGGGCCAATGTGGATATGCAGTATGTGGTGTCCAGACAGAAAGTTACCAAGTACGTGGCCAAGTATGCTACCAAATCGGAGCCTCGATCCACAGCCTTACAGGAAGTGTACCGCAACATCATGAAGAGTGTAGATGATGATGGTACTCCTTTAAAGGTTGTGCAGAAACTGCTTACAAGCACTGTTGGCGAGAGAGACTTTTCCGCTCAAGAAACATGCCATCTCCTCCTCATTGCTTCCTATGGTTAAATCATCTCGTGATTTTGTGGTCCTCAGTTTGGATGGATCTAGAGAAGTGGATGACAATCTTGAAGAAGATAAACCAGTGACTCTGGAATCCCAGCTGGATCAGTACTGTACTCGCCCAGATACAGGGGACTTCAATCAACTTACGCTGCTGAAATTTGTTGAGAAGTACAAGATCCCAAAGAAAAAAGGGGATTCAGTCATTCTCAGAAAAAAGGAAGTGCTGGTTATTCCACGTCCTTATTGCTCATCAGATCCAGATGGACCAAATTACGAGCAATACTGCAAGCAACAGCTTATGCTGCACCAGTCTTTTCGTCAACTCGAACAATTGCTAGCTGGAAATGATCGTTACATGGATGCTTATGCCTGTTTTTTTAAATCAGGAAATGCTCCGACTTCACTTGCTGATGACATCCAGCGGCTGGAGACTGCACAGGAGAAAAGATGTTCCCACAATGAGGTAAGGGATGATAGTATTAATTTTGCTCACGTGATTTATATTACTTTGTGATTTTAGGATGAATCTGACGAAGATGATTCCCATCCAGTTGCCACCCTTCAAGACTGGATGTTGCTGTGTGGTCACCAGCATAGCATGGGAGCCTCTGCTGTAGCCTCATGTGACAAAGTTGATTGGACAGCTGCAGCAAAGCAATATGACAATGTGGGTGAAATGCCCTCTTTTGTGGCACAACTGCGTCAATGTGCAGATATGTGGTCAGCGACTAGCATAAAGGTGGACTCCAGCAAGCTGCAAGGAAAGCAACTAGAAGCATTTGATCTTGTAAATAAGCACTTTAGCTGTCAGAATCAGCAACAGCCTCTGAAAGTTATAGTATCTGGAACAGCGGGGACAGGAAAATCATACTTGATTGGTTGTTTGCATGAGCTGTTGGGAGAGAAACTTTGTATTATGGCTCCTACTGGAGCTGCAGCTTACAATGTTCATGGCCACACACTGCACTCCTTGTTGAAGATCCCAGTCCGAGGTGACTTTAGAGACCTCGAAGGGCAAAGTCTTCACAGTCTCCAAGAATCACTGGATAGAGTCTCCTATATCATTCTAGATGAGATGTCGATGGTGGGCAGGAAACTGTTTGGTCAGATGGATCGCAGATTGCGTCAAGCTTTCCCCCATCGGTAAGCAGTAGTCATTAAATTGTGAATGTCAGTGTGTGACTTTTGACTCTTCATTTAACTTGCAGGTCCAATGAATTATTTGGTGGGTGCTCGTGCCTACTCATTGGAGATTGGGGACAACTTCCACCTGTTATGGATTTGCCCTTGTACACAACAGTATCAAGGTCAGAGTTGTCAGACCTTGGCAGTGTTAATTATCACCAATTCAATTATGCCATAACTCTTGATCAAGTGATGAGGCAAGCTGGTGAAAACGAGGCTCAAAAATTATTTCGTGGTATTCTGTTGCGGTTGCGAAATGGGGAGTTGTCAGTTGCAGACTGGAAGCAACTAATGAAGCAAACTTTAACTGAAATTGATGACCCAACAGTGTTTAATAATGCTATTCATCTGTTCCCCTCCACAGCTGCAGTGGCAGAGTACAATGTTGCCAACTTGCGTTCAATTGGTCAACCTGTGGCAGTGATCAAGGCAGTTCATTCTGGACCTGGAGCTAGCAATGTTTCCTCTGACAATGCTGGCGGACTAGAACCAGTAGTGTGCCTAGCAGAGGGAGCAAGAGTGATGCTGACTGCCAACTTGTGTGTGCAAGCTGGTCTTGTCAACGGAGCAATCGGCACAGTTGTGGCTGTCTGCTATGATGGTGCTGGTGAATCTCCACCAAGTCTTCCTGTAGCAGTAACAGTACGATTTGATTCATACAACGGCCCCTCTCTACATGATGGATCAGTCCCCATCATTCCATTGAGACGCATGTGGCTGTCTTCCAATAAGCCATGCTCTAGACTTCAGCTACCACTAAAACTAGCGTGGGCAGTAACCATTCACAAGTGCCAAGGTATGACCCTAAGTAAAGTTGTTGTTGATGTCGGAAAAAAAGAATTCTCAGCTGGCTTAACGTTTGTTGCATGCTCGCGTGTTCGAGAGTTGAAAGACTTGCTCTTTGTCCCCCCATTTCCATTTCAGCGAGTAGCCAATCTAGCCAGTGGCCGTCGTCACAGTGAACGACTGCGTGAAGAGAAAAGATTAGAATCCTTGCACAATAAAATAATGCCATGTGAAATTATTCAGCCCACTGAATTGCCTGTAACTACATCAGCCATTGATGCCGACATTCTAGCTGATGAGGCAGATGTTGCTATCCAGCATAAAATTTCAACGTGTGAGGTTCACAGTCAAATCACCCACACAGTCAATTTTGCGTCTCTGCCTTCACAGCAACTTGTATCTGCTATTCCAAACTTGCCAAAATGTGTGGCCCAGGCTGATGAAAATGCAATGAGTTGTGATTTACCAAATCCTGTACTGACAGAAAAGCAGTCACCCAATGTGCCTACACTTGGCAAGGATCAAGCCAAGGAAGTATCAAGCCAATTAGAAATTACCAGAGTCGAACAAAACAATGACTGCTTTAAATACCATCCTGGTGATGTGGAGTGGCAGCAGAGAACCTGTCAGGAATTGGGATTGGAGTATCAAGGACCGAATGGAATAGAGCCAGGCAGCCTGAGCACTCCATTGACTAGCCCCACTGGATTCAAAAGCATTAGTGGTGACGGAAATTGCATGTTTAGAGCTTTCTCATTTATCATCACTGGCTCTGAAGACCAGCACATACAAGTTAGACAATCTATTGTACGACACATGAGAACCATTGGCACAAGCCTGTGGGAAAGTCAAGTCTCTTCCCTTTTGCAGCATTTGCGCTCCATTGGAGAAGTGTCAGAGAACAGCAATGGGTCATCGTGTGCTGAGTCCAGAACAGATGGAATCCACCAATACATCTCTGCCACTAAAATGGACTGTGACAGAACTTGGGGCTCAGAAGTGGAGATTATGGTGCTGTCCAACCTCTTGAATACTGCCGTGTATACTTATGATACTAATTATGGGTGGAGCAAGCACATTCCATCCAACGTGCATGGCCAGTTTGATGTCTCCACTTACAGTGATTCTCGAATGGCCATGTATGTTCGCCATGCTGTCAACCATTATGATGTCATTACTGCAGTTCAATAAGTTTGGCAAAGTATGCAGTATGATTTTGTAAATCTGTGCACTTGTAACACCTCTTCAGGTAAGTTTATAACTACTGTGTATTTAGTTCATTGTGTGTAGTGGAAATAAAGAGTAGTATGCTAAAGTCAGGTGCAATGTACCTTAGTACTGGGACATTACAATAATGGTCCCCACTACATTTAATTAAATTGGTACCAAAATAAGCACCATTACTGCTATTACAAAATGCATTTTGATCTCTCACTCAGTGACTGGTTTGCCAACCCAGTACTCTTGTCTTTAGACAGAACACATGAGAGATGTCTAGTAATGCTGAAATTAGTGTGTCCAACAATTGGGAACACTTGAAATGGTTCACAAGTGTGTGCGTGTGTGTGTGTGTGTCTTAAATCAAAACTGACACTCTAAACCATTTAACGTGTAAATGGCAGATAATTTATGCCATTTTTTTACACTGATTTAGTTTTTTTTCCCTTCAAATATGCCTATCAAATTTCTCATTAGATCAGCGGCACTGTTCCTTGTACTCAAGCTTTTCAAAACCCACTGAAATACCTGTTATTTTTAGATCACGAGTGATTAGAGTTATAATACGTTTTCTAGCACATATGTATCTATGATACACTGAGCTGAACAGTAGCATTGTAGTCGGCACCTAGCCAGCTCTGACCTGTTACAATTTTGTTCTTGTTGGGCGACTTGATATGGTGTTTGTGAACCAATGCCGCAAGTCAGAGCCAATACTCCCACCCAGTGAGTGGCAAACTATCATGACTGTATGCTATAGTCCTCAGAGACAGCAAATGTCCAAGTTCTCACCTATGTGAGTCTGGTGATGTTGTGGTACACAGTTACCACAATGGTTGTGGTTTCACTCTATGTGACTCCACTATGTGCACAGTCTGCAAATGTAATGTCATGATTCCAACAATGTTCAGATTGTGCAGTAGTCATTGCTGTAGATAATCTAAGCATTAGCTTTAAAAAATACTTAAAAGTAAGACCTTATTTATTTGAACTGCTTTACCAACTGAACATCAAGAATAATGAGCATATAACAGGTAAGGAAAGTTTGACGATCACCATAAAAATGCACACACTAAATAATGGCGATTGTCTATGTTTATCATTATCAAGTTATGGGTGTATCCTATAATATTTTAATAATTATTCCGCTACATTGTCATATAGGTTATTATAGTACATTATCACCCATGACTTCATATTGATTATATCATACTGATGATTCCTAATAAGGATGAAACAATCACAGCATAGATGTAATTTCAGTGATTATTTAATTTGGGTCAGAATTAGGGGAGTACTTTGTATAACGTGAGAGGACAATATGACCAATTTTATTGTGGTCTGTGGTCAAGGTGTAAATATGTGAGGTTCAGCTATAACCACAGTTTGTATCTCTAAGTTATGTCCATATTTTTTTCAATGTACATGTATTATTTTATTATTCGTTTCGCAAGAAAGAGCAAAATTGACAATCTGTATGTTTGTGTCTGTGTGTTTGTGCTTTCTTGTATGAGGAATTATTTTTTCCCAGCTAATTATAGTAAGGTTAGTCTGGTAGAGGATCATTCTGCACTAGAGGATCATTCTGCACTAGAGGTCATAAAGCTCTCCAATTGCAGCTGTTTGGAGAATGTAGCTCCAATTGCAGCTAAAAGGTGAATTCTAAGTTATAATTTTAGTACCATTGGAAGTATTTATTAGAGGCCATAATAATGTTCTCTAATAAATATTCTAAGATTCTTGAAGTGTGATGAGACTGGATAGTTTTCCTTAATTTGGTTTCTTAAGACATGAAAAATAAACTACATGTATGTGTGAAGGATAATATAATATATAGTACCAGTTTTGTTTTTATTTATTTATTATGTTTTTCAGAATTTTTTTTCTTATTTACCTATCCATTTGTATTCATTTAATTATTTATTTGTATTTATTTATTCATTTATTATTATTTTTTTAGGGAGATTTTGTTTATTTGTTTAGTGAGAGGGAGAAATATAGAAACTATTTATTATTTTTGTGCAAGTATTTTATGTGAAGATCAGCTAATTGTAGTCAAGATCACTCAGGTCTCTGTCATCTTGCCACAAGTTATAGTGTGGTCAGCCACAGCTCACTCAGCTCAAGAGGTCATCTTGCCACAAGCTATGCATGGTGAGGTCAGCCACTGGTCACTCAGCTTAAGAGGTCATTCAGCCTCTAAATTGCAGCTGATTGAGAATTGTAACAGTCAGTGCATGTGAAATGTACTACATTGTCTTAAAGCAGCTGTTAGTAGTGTAGTAGAAAAACTGTGAAAGTTAATCTCTGTTTAGTTGTGTTGACCAGCAACCTAATAAGAGTCCCAATTAAGATTTCACTTCACACTATGAGACTATGCAGGCAGGGGTGTATTTCCCCTTGAGTCAAACCACCACTACAACTATTGATCGTCTAGGACATGTGTGTGCCTATGGGTACTTAACCTGCACTTATACCATGGTTCGTTCAAACCGTCCAATCAGATTTCTCAATTCGGGGTGAATAAATCACTTATACACCGCCTAGGAGGTGAATATTTTTTGCCCGTGGCCTAGAATTACGATCTGTAGCTAAGCGAAGCCGAGACCAATGAGGCTACAGAAAAAATGGTTGTTATGCGTTTCTTATAGCCTAGAGCCATGGTACAAGTCGGTTGCACCGCTCGGTGCGCGGTCGGTACGGGATTTACACTATCCTCGGGCCTTCGGCCCTCGGTTGTGTAAATCCCATACCGACCTCCACCTCGTGATGTAACCTATACTGGTCTAGGACATGTGTGTGCCTGTGGGTACCTAGCCTGCACTGGTCTTCATAACAGTAGCAGTGTACAGGGGGTGTTAGCTTGATATTGTAGGTATACTTGATAAGTCTGATTTGTATAGTTGAGTTATAATTGAACTCACCTCATAAGTGTTCTCTCTCTGACCTTTCACATCACACCAAAATGAGTGTTGGAGCAATGGTCATTTGGCATACACAACAGAGCTTAACATTGCAGCTGCATGGGAATGCTGTAGTGCACAATAATACAGCTGCAGAGAGGTGGCCAAGACATATTTTCCACAGTGTTTAGCACGTGGGCTACTATTCTACTGTCCATATAAAGCTCTTGTAACTGCATGCACTATCCATCATTCTACTTTCATTAAAAAAAAAAGATTCTTGTAGATTGAATTTGAAAGTAAGTTTCTATTATATTTTATGCTTCATGATTGATTCTCTGTGATTATTAAGTGGCCAGCGAAACTAATGAAAATGTGGAAGTGTCTAGGGAAACTAATGAAAATAATGAAGTGTCTAGGGAAAGGTCAGTATTAGGGGTGGATAATGCAAAATTTAATATTTATTTACTGCGTTATGTACAGCTACATTTTTATTACCACTGAATTAGTGTTAGGCAGTATTTTTTTAGCAAGCTGCTAACTTTCATTAGAGTATTAACCATAGCAAGATAATTTACTCTCTTTTTTTTTTTTTTTTTTTTTTTTGAGAGTAGAAGTATGGACACCAGAAACCCCCCCATTATTGAAAGAACCATGGGTGGCAGTGACGAACACAGAGACGGTGCAGGAAGAGGTAGTGAAAGAAGAGGTAGGGGTGATGCAAGAAGAGGTGGTGCAGGAAGAGGAAGGGGTGGTGCAAGAAGAGGAAGGGGTGGTGCAGGAAGAGGTGGTGCAGGAAGTAGGAGTGATGGTGCAGGAAGTAGGAGTGATGGTGCAGGAAGTAGGAGTGATGGTGCAGGAAGTAGGAGTGATGGTGCAGGAAGTAGGAGTGATGGTGCAGGAAGCAGGAGTGACGGTGCAGGAAGCAGGAGTGATGGTGCCGGAAGAGGACGCCGTGGTGGTGCCGGAAGAGGACGCCGTGGTGGTGCAGGAAGAGGTGGTGCAGGAAGCAGTGGTGCCGGAAGAGGTGGTGCAGGAAGAGCAAGAGGTGATTCAGGGAGCAGAATCGGTGGTGCAGGAAGAGGTAGTGCAGGAAGAGGAAGAGGTGATATAAGAAGTGGAAGTGGTGGTGCAGGAAGAGGAAGAGGAAGAGGAAACAGCAGGAGTGGGAGTGGAAGAAGATTTGGAAGACATAACTGGAGATATAATAGAGGTAGAAGGACGGGAGAGCTGAGCGAGAGGAGAAAACAGTTTTTTTTTTTTTCCAAATTTAATTAAATTAATATTATGCACAACTTATTTATGAACTAAAAAAATAAATTAAATTTTTTAATATCTTAATAGTATTTTTTTTTTACCTCAATATCTATTTCATTGAAGAATTTGTGGAGGTACATAATATGTTTAACTGAATAAAGTCACTAGATAGTAGCTAAACCAAATAATTTTACATGATAGTATTATCTAATTGTGCTATGGTTATTCTTGGGTTTATACCTCTAGTAGTACAGTAAACAGAATCCTCTAGTTTAACTATCACAAATATTGAAGCACTACTTACCTCAGCTTCTCACAAGTAATGGTGGCTCCCTTGGTTTTGATTTTTAGCCTCTCTTGCAATTTTTTTTTTTTTTAGATTGGAACAGTTTGTTGGGGGGACTCATTGATTTCCTTATAAGTAATTTTTTTTTTTAGTAGCTCTAATGTTAAAATCAATCTTATAACAATATAGTTTGGCTGGCATTGAATCACCTACCGTATAATAAAAATTAAAAACTTTATTTTAGTAGTTTGAGTAACAACAGTGTAGTTTAAAGCTCGCTCGCCATTTGTGCTCAAGCACACCACTAGTAAATATTATACTAGTGGTGTGCTTGAGCACAAATGGCGAGCGAGCCTGATAGTTAGGTAACATAATATGTTACTATTTTTAGATTACTTCATGCAAACACTATAATAGCAGTTATGACATTTGATTTCAGCAAACAAATACAAAATCACTCTCTTACCTGATTAATGGTAACTTTTGTAGTATCAAACATCAACCATTCTGATAATCTCGATCACCAGTAACTCTTGAACAAGCTACGATAAAAAATAAACCAAGTGTTATTATTTGTAATTTTAGCCAACAAATTTGGTATTACTACTTGCATCATTCTTGAGTATTGATAAGTTCTGTAGTATCAAATTGAAGTTACTTTGACCATCTGAATTACCTTGAATTCTTGACAAGCTCTCACCTACAAAAACAAAAGACAATCAATTTTAGCACACAAATACAAAATTACTTTCTTACCTCATTTTCTTGAGCAGTGGTAACTTTTGTAGTACCAAATTTGAGTCCTTCTGACTATTTGAATTTACCAGTCACTGTTGACAACAAGCTCTTAGCTATAAAAAAGAAAGGCCAGAGTTATTTTGCATATTAAGCTAACAAATATAGAATTGCGTACTTACCTCGGCATCCCTCGAGTAGTAGTAGCTTCCTTAGCATTAATACTTTATGTGCTTACATACACTTTTTCAGAACTAGTGATAGCTCTCTTAGTACTGACTACAGGTGGCTCTTGACAACTAGTAACAAGCCGCACTTAGCCGGAAAAAAGGCGAAGTTTTGAATTTAAATCTGGTAAAGGGTCTTCAATGTCATAGTAACCGATCGAATCAACTTTTTGTTTCTTGAAAAGCAAGCGTTTTCGCAGGAATTTCTCACACTTTGGAACTTAAGTATAAAGTAAGACTTGCTTAATGCTGTAGTTTCAGAATAAACTGGGGTCAAGCCTAAAAAGCCGTGTTTTTTTAAGAAAAAACGTTCACCGCGCGCGCGTTAAAAGGGCATACGTACAATCCATACATACATACATACCTACATATAACATATACCCGATTTTGCATTATCCACCCCTAATACTGTCTCGCTCGCTTCGCTCGCTCGCCAATTATTGGCGAGCGAGCGTAGCGAGCGAGACACTTACAGGGGTACAAATGAAAAAATCGGGGATGTTTGTTTGTTTATATATATGGACGTACGTATGTCATTTTGTACTTTGACCCTCCGTATTTCTGTGTTCGCTCCGCGTTCGACCCCGTCCCAAACTTCACTAAACAGAATCCTCCGGTTTAGCGACCATTACCCGTATCGCCTTAGAAATTGAATCGTTTACGGCTTTGAATTGTTTTGGGGTGCAGTTAAAACTCAAAAACTTATGGCAGCTCCATTTCTATTCGAGTTAGTGGCGGTGGTAAGTTAATACGCTATTTGTCACAGTTATAAGCCCTACTCAACAGTATCTACTTAAAAATTCATTGTCCACTAGACTTACCACGAAGGTAAGTCTAGCGTAGGTATGTTCAGTTGTGTGAAAGTATTGTGCGTTACAACTACTATTAAGAATATCACAAAGAAAATTTTAAATAACGTGATTTGATTTTGTTGCTTCTTTTTCAATTCAAACTGTTGCGGGAGCGGTTACTATGACACTGAAACCCCTTTACCACATACGTAATTTAATAACTCGACTTTATTTTAGTAGCTTGAGTGTTAGTTTTTAAAATCAAATTTAACAATAGTGTAGTTTAAGGCTCGCTCGCCATTTGTGCTCAAGCACACCACTAGTTTATTTATTTGTATATATGTATGGACGTACGTAAGGTATTTTTGTACTTTGACCCTCGCGTTGTTATGTTAGTTCGGTTGTCGACCCCGTCCCAAATTGCACTAAACAGAATCCTCTGATTTATCGATCAGTACCCGTATCACCCTAGAAATTGAATTGTTTACCGTTTTGAATTCTTTTGCGGGTGCAGTTAAAACTTGACAACTTAAGGGACTTCCATTTCTATTCGAGTTAGTGGCGGTGGTAATTCAATGCGCTCTTTGTCATGGTTATAAGCCGTGCGCACAGTATTTACCTGAAAATACATTGTCCACTAGACTACCGCGAAGGTAAGTCTGTGTAGGTGCAAGTCCAGCTGTGTCAAAGCATTGTGTGTTACAACCACTACTTAGCTAAAGAATATCACAAAGAAAACTTTTAAATAACGTGTATTGTTTTGTTGTTGTTGTTTTTTCCTTCAATTCAAGCAGTTGCAGAGAGTTGTTACTATGGCACTGAAATCCCTTTACCCTGTATGCTAAATTAAAAAACTGGACCTTATTTTCAGTAGCTTCAGTGTTAGAAGTCAATAAAAATAGTATAGTCTTTAGGCTCGCTCGCCATTTGTGCTCAAGCACACCACTAGTTATATTTATATCTGAAATCTCAATTGAACACGACTGATAGTCAGCTTCGCTCGCTTCACTCGCTCGCTGAATAATAATAAATTAAATAGATTAATTTATGCATTAAAGGTAAAGGAAGTAAAAAAATGAAAAAGGGGTGTTAGAGTAGAACAAAGGTGGTGGGAGGAAAGCTTAATGATAGGGCAGGGGAAAAGGTGAAAGTAGGGAGGTGAGGCAACAAGTATGCTCAATCTCCTCCCCCTAGCTAGTTCACTGAGGCAGTTGTAACAGGAAGAAAAATAAAGAGAAAATAAAGTGATGGTGGGAGAATTGCTTCTGGAGTTCTGAGCAAGTACAAGAAAGGGAGAAGGAGAACGTAAAGAGTGGATCAGGCCCGTAGCCAGAGGTTCGCATTGGGGGGTTCGGATTTTAAGACGCAATAAGCCACACCTACTTACAAGACGCAATAAGCCACACCTACTTTTGTTTCCTTGTTAATTCTTTAACAAAAAGCCGTTCAAAATGTATTGGAAAAATCGAGTGAAATAGCACTGGACCAAGTGAAATGTCACGGTAGCTTAAGTAAGAGTTAGTGCCAAACATGCAGCTCTAGCCTTGGAAATGTACAGTTGTAGAGTCTAGTTGGAGACAACGTCATTCTTTAGCGCAGAAGCTATACCCCTATTAGACAGAGTTTTTTTCAACAGATTAGGAGGAGCCATCGATTAAAGCAAAGTTCATAGTAGCCATACTGTAAATGATCTTTAGCTTACTGTAGTAGCTCGTGCAGTTTTATAAAGCTGGCCTACTAACCATGCTATTCGCCGGGTTTGTTCCCTGCTGCAACGTACGTTGCAGTCCAATCAGATTGCAGTGTGGTTAAATGCTAAGGGAATGGGTGGGCGGACAGGAATACGCCTACGCAGAAATATACGTACACACAAATGAGAGATTTACTGGCGCTTTTTTTTTTTTTTTTTAATGTGCGTGGGTGAAAAGAATGGCCACAAATCCTAAATCCCACGTAATCGGTTCATGACGTCATGATTAGCTGACTCAGCAGGAACAAACCCGGGTATAGGCTTGTTACCCGACCTCTCCCTTCAGCAGAGGTCGGGCTCCGCCCAACTACTATCACTCGTTAGTAGTAGGCCAGTGTGTGTTTTTTTTTAATCATTTGCAGTGTAGCTACACTAGATAGTGCACTTACTATCTGTATATTTGAGGTCTAACTTTCTCTGACATTTCCGACGGCTCCCTTTCTAATCTGTTGAAAAAAATCCGTTGCTTGTGCTATTAATATCGAATCGCACGCACTTTATAAAGAATAGATGTAACGTAGCAAGCTTTACTCATGCCGATATGAGAGCGAAATTTGTATCGAAGGAGCTGAATGTTTATTAGGTCACTTGGACTCAGACTAGGCCAGAAACAGCAGATAATTCAAGCTCAGGTTCAGCACGATTGAACAGATGACTATACACCAGAAGTTATATGTGGGGTGTGGCTAAAATATTTACTTCCGGTCACTCTAAAGGGGGGTTTGACCGAACCCCTCGAACCCCCCCTGGCTACGGGTATGATGCTATACCACCAATGTGGTGAGCCACAAACCATCCCAGAGCTGATGGTGTACATAACCTTCATGATTAGAATCAGCAGGGACTATGAAGGGCTAGGCTGGGTCAGATATGATTAAGCGTTTCAATGGCAAGCGGCACTGTCAGGCAGTATGGATGTGCGACGCTGCAAACTTTGTTTCGCTACTACATACTCAGAGCGTGAGTTTGCACAGTTTAGTGACAAAAATCCAGATGTTGGGGACCAGCTGCAGAGCCTAGAGACAGCAGTGCTAACGCTGACGAAGCCAAGAGGAAACAATGCACCCCTAGGGCAGCAGGGAAGAACAGACGGGAGAAATACGTAAAAATATGGAATGCAGCAGGCTGCTCATACACTAGGTGCAGGTTTCTCCTGTTTGCAGTGGGTGTGGAGGCAGCAATCCAATTTCTCGTTGTGGCATGTGGAGAGCCAGACAAACCCTGGCAATGAACAGGCCCGGAAATCACTCACTCCTACTACGCCAGGAGGATGGGGTCGTTGGACCGGGGATAAACTTGATATAATAGCATTGTGTTGAGTTCAGGACAAACTTGCTAGAATAGCATTGTGTTGAGTTCGTGTAGTGTCAAAATTGTCACGTTGACGGTTATTAAATATAAAGAGTGAAGGAGGGGGGGGGGGGGGGGGAGAGAGAGAGAGAAGGGGGAGCGGGTAGGAGAGGTAGAAAAAGAGGTGAGCGCAGGGAGTCATGAACTTGTCTGTTGTATAGTTGGTGTAGGGTATTGGTATATGATCAATCTGCAAAAAATTGATGCATGCTGGTCGAGGGGAATGGTCACCTTGCCAGAAAAGTTGTGTCAAGTGAGAACCCCATTTCAGTGGAGACAGTGGGACCAAATGTGAGCAAGGCACCTTTATCACAAGTTCAGGTCATACATTGTAGATGGTATCAGCAAGGGGTTTTGTATAGGTTTTGACAGAGAGAGAGAGAGAGAGGGGCAATTACTTCCATGGTACCCCAGAACATGTTCTCTGTGGATGAAAAAACTGGAAATATTTTATGCATATTGTATCTGGCAGAGGAGTCCAGCTAGGGGCAAGTTGGGGGCCCCATCCAGTGTGCAGGGAGATTGGGAACCCTCCCACTGTGACATACTGGGCTGAGTGGGTGTGGCACCCACTACGGCTCACACCAGAATGAAGTGGACAATAGTTGTGGCTGGGGAACTAGGGCGGGATTTTACCAAGACCACAGTCAGCCCAGTAAGGGCAACTCTATTATCTGAAGGCCGGGATCACATATTAAAAGTCAGTGAAGTGAGTGACTCTACAGTGTAGCCAGGCTTGTTACATGGTAACAGCAGTGGGATAAGTCATTCAAAGACTAGCTGCAGTTGAGAAAATAATGGGATTGACTGTGAGTAGCTACGTACTATCACTGCCACAGCCCTTGGGGATTCATGATCCACAAGTCGCCGAGAGATGCAAGCGAAGTTGGAGTAGTTACGCTGTGGAAGTAGCTACATTACTCACTGTTATTGGAAAAGAAGCTCAAGAAATAATATTCATTTTCACAGATTGGTCAATGGCTGGCGATGAATCCAAGATAGCACCTGTACTGGCTAAATTATTGCCAACCTTGAAAGAACATCCCTTTGAAAGGTATCGTTTAACTGCCAATCATGAGAGCTGGAAGAAACCAACGGCTTTGAGGAAGATTGGTGAGAGCTGCAATTTCCAGGCCATCACATCAGATGAAGTTCTGAGAGACTGCCTAGTATTTGGAATAAATGACAGTAAAGTAAGAGAATGACTGCTTAGCTCCATCCTTTGGCCAAGACACATGAGATAATGCAAATGAAAGTTTTTGAGCAAAATTCTACCCCTTCTATTTATGCAGTCAAACCAGATAGAGGGCAGGCCACGACATGTGAGGAAGCAAGCCAGTCTACAGGGAATGTTGGAACTGTGTCTACAGACAATGAAAACAAGAAGGAGGCCTGCCCAGCATTGGGGAAAACATGCAACTAGTGTAGCATGAAAATGTCGTTGCAAGCATTCAACCAGAGTAGCAGCAGTTGAGGAAGATGGGGATGAAGTTTTTCAGACAGGACCCAGAAGTCAAAAGGTCTGAGAGTAGATCCACACAAGACTCAAGTAATTGTTGAGATGCCACCTTCTGCAGATGTTGCTGGAGTGTGCCTTCTTCTTCTCACTAAGCCTTTAAGATAGCTCACTCACCAGGACAGTCAGTGGACATGGGATTACCCCTAACAAGAAGCCTTAAAGAAAGCAGTTTCCAGCACTCCTGTCCTCGGGTACAACCTCAAGGAGTAGGTGACTCTGCAAGGTGATGCTTTCCAGTCTGGTTTGGAAGTAGCACTGCTACAGGGAGGTCAACCAGTTACATATGTATCCAGGGATTTGACACCAATGGAAACCAGATATGCACAAGGAACTTCTTGTATTGTGTTTGCCTGTGAACTCACTTCCCCTAGTCCAAGTTACTTTCCACTAGACTTACACTATTTACACATACATGCATGTATTTCACATTTCTTCAGTTTATTCTTGAGTTTAAAGTTTTACGTGTGAATTATTATCTGTTGCGTATCATGCACACTTTTACACATTACTAAGTTTATAATTCTTGAATTTGAAGTTACATGTGTGAATTATTTTTGCCTAACAAGTGCATGCTATGACATTAGCTATGATCGGTGTATACATTGATGTGCTGGTGTGAACAGACTGCTGGTTGTCACAAAAGTACTGAAGCCATATTCTAGTGTATTTGACATGTCTGGATACCAGACTATGTCAGACTTCCCTTTGATATTTCTTATTACAAGATAGATACTGAAAGATAAACATGCTATATCCCCACTGTCTGAAATAAAGCTAGCATTAATCTTTACATTAATGATATTTGCTGAATACTACAATACCTGTTCAAATTTAAACTTCTACTTAAAACATTACATTGAAGGTTGAATTATGAGGTTCAAAAAAATAATTTTTGTTTTGAACTGCTGCCAAAATACAGAATTGTGTTTCTATAAAACAACAGACAAGTCATGGAAATAAACACAATTCTTCCTTCTTCTCTATTTATATAACTACTACATGCATTTTGATATTATTGTTGTCATTACAATGCAATTGTATAATAGTCTCAGAGAGCCAGACCCAACACTGCCCTTCTCTCTCTCTCCATCCTCCCAAGCACCTGTGCAAATCTACAGTAGGGTTTACATATCTTATGCAGAATGAATAACTAGCTGCAGATGGGATGAAATGCAGTTTCCTCCCAGGCTCTCCGCCCACCGCTTGGAATGTATAAGCCGTACCCACCTGAACCTGTAAGCCATGCGTATAACGCGATTGCGCTTTACTCGTATCTAGTGCGTGCGTGCGGAGAAATGGCGGTGGCTTACATACTTGTCTTGGTAGTTGGGACTAGTCTGTTTTCTGAAGGGCGTAAGTATATCAAACTTTTACAAGCTAATTGTTTACGTGCTGATTTTAGTTCCCAGTCATAAGAGTAGCTATAAATTACTGTTTTCAATTATATATATTGGCCTGTGCTTCACTCAATAATCTATAATATGGTAACAACCTCACAAGATGAATGCATCATAGTAGTGGCATATGCTTCACAGAGATCAAAGATTTGGTAACTGCTTCTTTAATGCCATATTTATAGTAATAGCTAAAGAATTCACTCACAGATGTTTGCTAATAATTATTCCAACTGCTTTAGTTAGTATTTAAACAATAAGAAACTATTATTACTGCCTATTCAGGTAGCTTTGAATAGATGTAACTGTATGAAATAGTGATTGGGTTCAATGTTGCGGTGGCTACTAGGAGCTAAGACACTTCCATTAGCAATGAATTATTGATATAATTACTAGTATTAATTGAGCTTCATAATCTAAATAGCATTTGTATAAAAGCTTATAATATTATTCTCATAGCTGATACATTTTAATGTTACAAATCAAGGAATTGAGAAATTTAGCATTTAGTGCAAACTATAATAATAGTGAGTGAATTGCCAATTGTAACAGATCTTAGTGAGAAAGTTGCAAATATGGAGTTTTACAAAAAAAAAATTGTAGGTTGGCATCCATTATGTAGCAATTTCATTGTACATAGCCTGTTACATTGTCCATCAACTAAGCAAATACAATAACTGGCATACACTTACCACTACATTGAGCATACATGTATATTATTAAGATATTTATTCTTGTATTATACACACTGATTATTTTTATGCTTATCCTACAGATTTTCAGCAGATTGAATTGAAATGCATGCCTTTTAACGGTCACAACACCGTTGTTCTTCCTAGATTATCTTGCAGTAAAGGACAAAACATCACAGCTACTGAAGAGCGTTATCGTGTCAGATTTGATAGAGGAGATAATAATAAATGTAATTGGTTTATCAATACTTTACACATTTGCTTCCTGACAACCATTAACAATTTTATTAACTCGATGATGACCTCTTTTTTTATTGAAGAAAAAGAAGATGATGAAGTTAAAGGAAAAAAAATCGCTGACGTTGAGTTAACATTTTTAAAGGAGGACACAGTGTGTTCTAACAATACCATGATGTATTGTGCAAAACATCAATTTGAATCTTTGGAAATAAATGATAATGTACGAGTATTTGGTGTAACCTTTATGACAGACTTTATCATGAAACTAGTTTCTTCTTCTAATGGCCAAAACTTGCTGCAGCTGCAATTTTTCAGTAAGATTGCAACAGATGAGTGACTAAATAAATGACTGTTATTGCTAAGTTACAAAACTTGAATGTATTTTTGTCGCTTAGTATCATATCTGTTTCTACAGCCAATAAATATATACATAAATATATACATAAAATTAATAGTCAAAAGGCAGCATTACAATTTTAAATAATATTGACTATAAACAGGGAAAAGTTGCTAATATCAATATTTTAAGCTGAGAGAATAGCTCAGTTGTTGAGTTAATTGCAAATAACCATATTCTGTGAACCATAACATTTCTTAAAAAAATTTGGTGAGCCACATACAACATAACATATTGTTTTGTTCTTTTTTGGGGTCAGGTCATACTCCTCCAGGGCACACCTAGAAAAATGCTAAATCTTGTCTCCCCATCATGATTACTTTTTATTCTCTTCTTCTCTCCCAGTTCCCACTTGTTTTCTACCATATTCTTTACTAGTCTTTTTTTCTTCAAAAGAGTGCTTTCACAATAGAGGACAATCAACACTTCCATTGGTGTCAATGCTACCTTAATTAATTAACACTTTTCTTCTATGGCAACATTATATTCTAATGCATTTCACTCTCTTGTCCTCAAAGCCATTAGGCAATTGATATATTATAGTTTTATTCTAAAGAATGAGAGAATAGTGAGTATCCTAATTGCCTGTCCTAACTAACTTCCTAAAACAAAAGACCTAATGTTGTACATATACATTTTCTTGAGTACTAAAAAGTTGAATTTCTATATATAAAGGGCAGAGCTTCAAATCTTGTAATATGTATTGCCACAGTAAATTCTTCTATGGATTCTTCATCTGAATATCAAGAGCCTGCAGAAAATCCCACTACTTCAGGTATTATACTATTATTGTAAATGTAAATTGTAGAAATTATATTTGTGCGTTATTCTACAGATACTATCACTACTGGTAGTGAGATACCTACTGCATTAACTTCTGACATTACTTCTGGAGTCAGCGGTCAGATGTCTCCCCCTATAGAGATAGTTGCTGGCAGCATTAGTGTCCTTCTTGTTCTAACTGTCATTATAGTCATTCTGGTAGCTGCTCTTCTCTTTGTCAGCAACAAGAAAAAAAAGAAAAATCAGTTTGCAGAAAATATTCCAAAAAATACAGGAATATCTCAAGAAGGTAAGTAGCAACAATACCACGTTTCACATATTCAGTAGCAAATTTTCCATAGAGGCTGAGTATGCAGATATTGGTCCAGAAGTTTGCAGAAGATCTAACACATTGTTAGATGTAAGATAACTCCTTTTATAGTTTACAATAAATTGTAAATGTTTGCAATTCACAAAGCTTACAATATTCTTTATTGTTTTCTATTAGGATAATTTCCATCGTGCCACAAGTGCAATTATGCCCACACCGAGCCCATATGAGTTGGTAAGTAAGGTGGCGTGATATTATTGAATAGCGTCTCAATTATTTTAAACATGATAATATGTTACTCATTGTCTATACTTGCACTGACATAAACGTATATATATATATATTTTTTTTTTTGATATGGTCATAATAATTGATAGCCAAAATGAATAGGCCAAAAGCCATGATCAATTAATAAGTTCAACTCACATTAATTTAATTTAACATGTATGTTTTAGCCAGAACCTTCCAAAGCTTCTCCAACAGGGGTGAGTTGAAGGTGAATGAAGTCTTTATGAATATTGATAGTTCCAATAACAGGATGAAGATATCTACACGGCTCCATCCTTCAATGAGGAATCTCTGTATGCACAGCTGGAGAAGAATAATGCATCACAGAATTTATTCAGAGACTCGATACAGTAAGGCAACATCACTACTCAAATAAATTATAGCATGTGCTTCTGTCCAAACTAAATTATACATTTTATTTACACATGTCACAAAAATTAGCATCAGTCTAGCAAGTAAGAATAGCGCATGTCCATAGTATGGAGAATAAATAAAGTATGATAGATAGCTATGTCAGTATTTAAAACTGAAAATACTATGGTTAATTGAGTGCCTATTTGAATTAGAATAAAACATAATCATCATAATAGTAACCATAATATTGTGATGTCAGTAGCTGAGATGTGTCTGCCATACATTTGTATTTTCACATTTAACTTATTCATGCCTTCATTTTCAATTAACAAACACACATGCATTACTTTCATTCTTAAGACTTTTCTTAATAAGAGTTAGTCTAATAGTGAATCATGAAATTTTTATTGGTTACACAACAGATTAGGACGGACGTTGGGATCGGGGCAATTCGGAGAGGTTTATAGTGGTATCTGGCTAAACTCTCATGACAAAGTGGAAGTAGCTGTGAAAACACTCAAGAAAGAAGCTGGAGAAGAAGACAAAATAAGATTCCTGCAAGAGGCAGCCATCATGAGCCAGTTCAACCATCCCAATGTGGTCACTATGTATGGAACAGTCACTGATGGAGAACCAGTAAGATATGCTAAGTGTTTGAGAGTGGAACTCAAAGTTCCAGTTGATTTACATTTAAATAATGAAGTCAGTTAGTTAAGAAAATAAATGTATATTTTATTCATCTGGAATATTTCAGTATGTTCAGTAAGTTTTTTGGTAACTGTAAAGTTAGTGAAAACTCACTAGGGGCTCCCCACAACCCCAGCTGATATTATAGCAGCTGGCTGGGTAGGCTCCACTAGAGTAAAGGTAGCTGTAAAAACCCAGAAAACTTGTATGCCAGGCCTAGTTGCTATAACTACTCTAGTAATGAGCTTGCAAAATACAGCCATGAGATAACACTTATGTGATATCTTTAAAAATATCATTGTGAAGATATAGGTACATGGCCTGTGAAATAACTAAAGATATTTCATGTTATTTCACACTATACTGAGGCAAGCTCATTACCCCTGTTAGTCCAGCAGATAAGAAAAATTATTGGGACAGAGTGGACCAAAGCATGAAACTTGGTATGCAGGTTCGGTTTGGCATATATAACAGTATCAGAAGGGGTGCCAAATAAAATTGTTTAAATTTTTTAAAGTGTGAAATTATGATTAACAGTTAATTGTGTAAAAGAGCTCAATATAAATTGTTTATTATAATGTATTGTGGTTTAATACTTTAATGTTAATGATTAGGAGTCACCTGATATTACAGGCAGCTAGACTTTTAATAGAACTAGCTACCCTGATAGCTAGCCAGGTGTAGCAAGTTTCAGAGAATTTATTTCAGTAGAATAAAACCATAATATTTCGGCTTGTGGAGCCTTCTATTGGTTACTGAACTGAATGAGGGTGACTGAACAAGGAACTTTGTATAAACAAATGATACAGAATATGAGATCATTGTGTGGTGGGGCACAGCCCCTGGGAATGTTAGTTGGTGTTGGACAATTTCTGTGACATGTGAGTTGTACTTGGGAGGTGTGAAGGGGTGTAGTCATAATTGAATTAATTAAATTATGACTACACCTACACCTGTACTTGGGAGTGGGAGGTGTGAAGGTTTAGTCATAATTGAATTAATTAAATTATGACTACACCTTCACACCTCCCAAGTACAACTCACATGTCACAGAAATTGTCCAACACCAACTAACATTCCCAGGGGCTGTGCCCCATCACACATAATATTCTGTATCATCTGTTTATACAAAGTTCCTTGTTCAGTCACCCTCGTTCAGTTCAGTAACCACTAGAAGGCTCCACAAGCCGAAATATTATGGTTTTATTCTACTGAAATAAATTCTCTGAAACTTGCTACACCTGGCTAGCTATCAGGGTAGCTAGTTTTATTAAATAGTCTAGCTGTCTGTAACATCGCCGTTTTTTTTTTTTTCGCTATAATAATTGTATTGGGCGCCCAAACAAAAAAATTCGCGGTGACCAAAGTTTCTTGTAAGACATATTTTCGTAAAGGAATGTATATCTGGATGGCACCCCTTCTAATATTGCTGTACATACCTTCAACAAACACTGTGCTAAGTTTCATGCTTTGGTCCACTCTGTTACAATATTGCATCAAAAGTACAATTTCCCACTGGACTATGTAGTTTTAGCAAACGGCCAAACTTTTCAATTTTCTCAGTTTTACAGCTACCTTCATCTGGTGTACCCTGCTCAACAGGGTTAGAGCATCTGCTAAAATATCAGCTGGGGGTGTGGGTAGACCCTACAACTAACTTTAGGCTTTGAGTTCCCCTTTCTCTAGTACTAACTAAAGTAGTGAAGATATCTAGCGTGGAATAAACCACTTGTTACACTTGTCAGAGTGTTATGGCAAGATATTTCACTCTCAGTCTTTATTTTCACTCGCCTCGGGCTCTTGAAAATAAGTTAGCCTGCACATGAAATATTTCACCATATCACACTCTCACTCATGTAAGTATATATATATATATTATTTTGGCTAGCAAAGCTCTGAACGACAACAAGTGTGAAAAAACAATCAATGTCTCTGCTGAGTAAACTAACTCAGAGAAACTTTTTCTCAGTTGTTTCATGTTGGGTTGGAACTTGAAATCTTATCTGTTTACTGTTAGTGTATATTTGTGTGTGTATGTGTGTGTGTATGTGCATGTGTATGTGTGTGTATGTGTGTACAATTTGCTCAAGTTGATACAAGGAGACATTTTAGTAAGAATGTGTGGTAGTCACATTAACCTCAGATTCTTGCTCTACACACAACATTATTTGAATTTCGGCACATTATTTGAAATCATTATTAATTAATTTCAATTTCTAGACTCTCATAATTCTAGAGCTGCTGGCAAATGGAGACCTTCGCAGTCACTTATTACGAGCTGTATGTGATGCCAGTGAATTGGCTAAATTTGATGACCACACCCTACTAAGTTACTGTCGTCAAATTGCCTGTGGAATGACTTACTTGTCTAGCAAGGCCTTCGTTCATAGAGACTTGGCAGCTAGAAACATCTTGGTTTCAGACGATGAGGTCTGCAAGGTCAGCAATTTATAGTTATGTCAACATACAACATATTATGTATATTCTTGATTATTATATTGTAGTGGCTATAGCTATTCGATAAAATTTATAATTACCAAGGCAACTTGTTATAAAAATGTAGCTAGTTTTTCAGATCTGCTGTTGACAAACTGACAGAAAAAGACAAACTGACTGACAAACAGACACAAGTCCTTTTTTGCATGTGTGCACACTGATGGAAATTCTAATATTATTAATGTTGAATAGATTTCAGATTTTGGAATGTCTCGAGACCTTATGTATGAGAGCTATTATGTGTCCCATGGAGGAATGATTCCTGTGAAGTGGACAGCACCTGAGGTAGGCCACACCCATAACTATGAATAATTCTAATATAGTATACTTTCATAGGCTCTCCATTACAGGAAGTATTCCAGTGCCAGTGATGTGTGGAGTTATGGAGCTGTCATGTATGAGATATGGAGTGTGGGACACAAACCTTTTGAAGATGTTGAAAATAATAAGGTTTAGTATATTTCAGTGTGTATGCATGTTCCTCATTAATAATAATATTCTTTTATAGGTAATGGCTTTGATTAATGAAGGGCACAGACTTCCTCCTCCTCCTGGATGTCCTAGAGCCATGTACAACATCATGATGGAATGCTGGTATGTATAGTGAGTCCCAATGGTAAATTCAGTGTTATAAAACACACTTATCTTTTTCATTAGGCATTTGGATTCTTCCAAAAGACCTACTTTCACAATTTTGAGCAGGCAACTTTCTCTGCCTGACTCCAGACTCCTGATATGGTCAGAAGCTGATAAATCTCTGAACACTCATGCAGCTAGACTGGGAGAGAAGCTGGAAGTTTCCAGGGAACTATATTTAGACATACAGAGCAAATACAAGAACACTAATTAATGTATAGATTGTTA
>WLWD01006272.1_pt1 | contig 23536 bp, 20 predicted proteins | sample 6712731 | NCBI WGS metagenome assembly WLWD01 (sample SAMN12718690, study PRJNA576275) | sponge metagenome | isolation source: marine sponge | host: Mycale hentscheli | place: New Zealand: South Island, Marlborough, Capsize Point | collected 2014-11-01 | reverse complement strand
TGTTGCTTTTTGTATTAATGAAACATAAAGCCTCTTGAAAACAAAGTGCACCAATTATTAAGGTCACTAATGATTTCTGCATTGTTTGATACCGAAAGGGGGACACACCTTTCCCCCTTCTTTAAACTAAATTCCTCCACCTTCTTCTCTTCCTTAAGCTGAGTTTCCCTTTCTTGTGAGTGAGTGATTTGTATGAGTAGAGATTTACACTTAAGCACAATTTCAGAAGTCACAACTGTCATGGGGTTGGAAAAAAAAAAGGAACTTTATATTGGATCACTATTTAACTACAATTTGCTTTTTTAGTATGGTTACTAAGTGCTGACTGAACACAGAGCTCTGTGAGGCACTATTGCTTGTGAAAGGGTTGAATTATCGTGATTATTTCTCGCCAATTGACACGTCTCTACTAGCACTATTACTTTATCCATAATAGTATCACTTGATGAAGTTATTTGTTTGTTGTTGTTGTTTTTCAGTTAACCCAATCAATGGGCATCTGCGTAATTGAGTGAGGAAAAGGAGATCTTAATTTGTAATGCTACCACCTGCTCCTAGCCTTTATCCTCTGCTCAGCTTTTCCAAATGTCTGCTATAGTTTTGCATTAAGTGTTTACCTGATTCATCTATTCAAATAAACCATCTCCCCCCCTTCCCCTCTCCCCCGTAGTCCCACAAAGTTTGGTTTTAAAAACTCCCAATATTTATGATACTGGCAGTGCATTTATTCTCTCTGCTACAGGCTTCTTCAGCCCCAAGTTTAGAGTAGGGGAAGGAACTGAAGTTTGTCAGTGTGTCTACATATTTTTTCAAAGATATGGTTTGTGTGACGTAGGAAGTGGGGAGGGGAAGGGGGGGGGCATAATATGTGACCGTCTACAGGAAAACCGGGACAACGCGGCACCCTTCGAAAAAAATTTTTTTGCACTTACGGAGTTGTCGGCGTCCAGATATTGAGCTCTCCAAGTTTTATCGTGGTAGCTTAAGTCGTTCCCACTATAATAGACCTAACCGCCGGCTTGAAACAATACATTTTTTAAGAAATCGATCGATCTTTTCTCGATATTTACGCATGCCGCACTGTGCCCGGTTTTCCCGTAGACGGTCACATATTTTGACACAACTTTAAAATGTGATTTCTCGCATGAACACCTGCAAACCACAAAAAAACTTGCCCTTAGAGCCTAGTCTCGCGTAGCCAGACCCTTTACCAATCGCTACGCGGGAAAAGGGTCTGGTAGACTGACATTGAGCAGTTTGTTCAGTTTCCCTTGCTAATTGGGGAGACCACAAACAATGTGTGACGTAATATCCTGTGACATAAGACTGCTCAAACTTTTGCGCGTGTAGTATTTCTGTGCACAACTCTCCAACAGCCGTGTCAAAACTCTTCCTTTAGGTAATGCCATTAGTTATGCTAAGCAGTGACTTGGACTAGCTTTTTTAAGATATCTGCAGTTGGAAGTTTCGCTTAGCAGCAAAATACAGTTGTTGCTTTGTGCACGGGCCATTGTGTATGCCATGGTACCTTAGGTTTTAGTCATGCTTGCACAAGTAACATTTCTTCATGGCAATACAGAACAAGCTCTGCCTACTGATCTGAACAATTCAAGCGCCTGAAAATATTTAACGATTTACACCCACACTAATTGAACCACAATTAACCACTTGCTGACTAAGCAAGAACAAACTGCTCAATGTCAGTCTACCAGACCCTTTTCCCGCGCAGCGATTGGTAAAGGGTCTGGGTATGCAAGACTACTTAGAACCATTACTTACCGAATCATCTTCCTACACCACTGTTTGCATTGCTCTTAAATTTACTACTTTTGCATTGTTTGTAACAAGAGGAGTCCATTTGAATACTTTCTGACTGGCAAGCAACACCCCATTTTTTGTAATTAGAGCAAAGTTTAGTGAAGCCATCCAACATTTTGATGCCATTTGTACAGGATCCTGATAGATATGAGCACAATGTTGCAATCATAAGTACTGGTACTCTCTGTATCACATGCACATACATGAACAACTGTGGCATGTAAAATCATTGAGAAATAATAGTTTCAATTATTACAAATTATTGCATCAGCCCATGAGTAAATTGTAGAGCTTTTGCTGCTATGTCTGTACAAATTAAAGTTTTTGTTGTGGGGCTCGTTACACCTGTTTCCTCATGTACAAACTCATATATTGTATACACTTACACATGTACATGTGTGTAGTATATAAAGTGTCATTGTGGTCTCTTTCATTCATCTTAGTAAGAGGTACTTTCTTGCTTTTTTTTCCTTCTTACATTCATAATGTATATTTAGTTTTCTAATTAAGCATTCCTATTTAATGGTTATTATTGAGACCTTTATCAAGTAGAGATGAGCAGTGTAACATCAAGTGCTGTACTGTACTGTAGTGAAAACAGCATTGTGTTCCTGAAAGGAACACTGGACCTTTGGTAACATGTAATTACTTTCCCTTCTTTGTTACAGGTTTGAGAATGCAAGAGTGTCCAAGGAATTGCCATGGATACGTTTCCAGTGACGATTCAATTCTTGTTTGAAGGAAAATCGACTGGAACATTGAGGACAACTAAACTTGTCACTGACACTGTCATAATCCAACTCTTTAAGAGATTCTTCATACTGGAAATTTACAGTATTTTATTTTTATGGAATAGTTCATTAGTATTTTGTCAATGGCATTGGGAATGTTATACTAACATACAAACAAACTGCATTTCAGAATAAAGTCGACAACATAGTACTCTAAGGTTTCTTTAGTTAGTGACCTCTTAGTGCTGCCTTGAGTCATCACGTCGATTGTACTTAAGTTGTATTTAACTAGTAATACAATGCTACCATTTACTCTAACACATTGGAGAAACATTTCTGTGAACAAATTGGGGTGGGGAGGGGAGGGGGGAAGGGAGGAGGAGGCGAGTGAGATGCATGGACCCAGGAAAAGTACTTGTATGTTGCTCTCACTGTTGCTACTAGATATATACACAATGTGTATATATCTAGTAGCAACAGTGACATGTCATGTAGTTTGCTCTTTTCACCTTATGAAACCACACCCTTTGATTCTGTAAAATCCTATGTGATCAGGTATTGTAGACAGCTATTTATTTTATTTTTGAATCATTACCACTGATGAAGGCTACAGTCCGTAGCTGAAACGTTTGGTGTTTTAACTTTTTTGTGTTTTTTGGTCAGTGAGTGATTCTTTCTAAATATAATAATATAATACACCCTTTGATTGTTGTGTGAACAAGTATTATAATTATAAAACTACAGTTGCAAAATATTGATGTGTACCCACAGCTATTTTTCCAAGTGATCCATGTACTAGCATGATTGAGGTGCTGCTTGGGGTGGGTCTGTCGGCACATAAATGGTCAGCCCCACAGAGATGGTCAGCCCTGCAGCAATGGTCAGCCACCCAGAGATGGTCAGCCCCGCAGCAATGTTCAGCCACGCAGCAATGTTCAGCCACGCAGAGATGGTCAGCCTCGCAGAGATGGTCCCCGCAGAGATGGCGCAGCGACGGTCAGCCATATGCGCATGCGCACGTGCTTAAAGTTCATTTGATTGGCCGCGCTCTGAGGTCAAAGGTGAGGGTCAGCCGTTCTGCACATAACGTCGTCCTTTTTTTACGCTGCGCTCGCCGCGTACGCTTGCCACTCGCGCGCTAGCGATACTACTTGCCGGGCACAACCCGTCTGATTGTTATGGAACTTCTGGATCCGAACTCGAGCAGCGAGGAAGAACCTGAAAAAGGATGTGGTCATACTTTCTGTTCTTTTACTGAGCTTCTAAAATGTGGTGGATTCCTTTATTCAGTGCTCACTGCAAGTGTTTTGTCTCTGTTGGTAGGAACAACAATAACTTTTCCTTCTTTTGCACTGCTGGAATTTACCCAGTACTCTGATCCTGCTTTCCAGTTTGACACATTAATGGTTGATTTATTTGGGGTAAGTGTTAGTAAGTAAGATTGAGGTGGGTGGAGCTGTGTTTCTTACAATGCCTATACAAAATGTGGCCAAAATTAATGATGCTTGAAATTTTCCTCAAAAACTTTGTTGATCGACATATAGCTTTTCATTACCATAATTATGCAATAGCATGGCAAGTGTAACTTTTCACTGCCAACATATGATACATTGAAACAGGGATATAGTCATGAAAAACAATTTTGCTTACAAAGCAAATTTTTTATTCACGCACTAATTTTTTTAAACTTTTTTGCAGGCCATTGCTCTAGTAGGCGCTGCTATTGGTGGTCCCTTGGCTTTGGGAACGTCAAATGCCTGGGGGAGAAAGGCTAGCCTAGTTTTTAATCCTGGATTTTATGCCATTGGCTATTTTATCATTCTTTGCACTTGTATTTCTACCAATGGTGTGGTTTTCAAGACATTTCTGTTAATTGGGAGATTCATCACAGGAATAGGCATGGGATGGTCTTCAGTAGCAGTGGGTGTAAGTTCAAATGTTATGTTGTTCTAGGATTATATAACACATGCCCCAATTTCATGTCCATACTTTAGGCTTGATAGTACAGTAAAACCTCATACGCCCACTTAATTCTCTCGCTATAGTGAATATCTGAAGTCTCAGTGGAAATGTTTTATTTTTAAACGAGTTTTTGATGATTGAAGGAATAATATTATTAACTCTGCCACAGTTTCTTCTTTTTTCTAAAGAGTAATTAAAATATCTGATTGAAGGGTAGAAAAATTAAATGTTATAATAAGAGGTGTAAATTTATACAAAATGATGTGCTTGATATTTGTATAAAAAAACCGTTTATCTTTTGTACTAAACTTTCATGTATAAAATTGACTGACGTGATAGAGGGAGGGGGAAGCTACTCTGTCAAATCTATGGGCACAATACCTGAAAAGAATAGAACTACATTTTTTCTTTAATAAGATGTAGGAACATAGTGGGAAGTTAGTAGTTTTAAGGTATCTTTGGTTTATTTTTGCCTAATTTTCACTTTATTTATATTTATTTACTTGTTTGTTTGGTTTTTTGTTTGTTTATTTGATTTTGTTTGTTTGTTTTTATTTATTTATTGTTGTATTTGCTCTGTTGTAGTCAGCTTGGTTTTAAAACTTCCATGTGCGAGAGGGTTATAGTAGTTGTTCTGTCTATATGTCTGTCTGTCTGTCTGTCTGTCTATCTGTCTGTCTGTCTGTCTGTGATGCTCTGATTTTGAGATTACCGACAATTAACTGTTAATTTAGGTATGAACCTGCTCAGATTTCCTTTTATTGTGTTATTTTTTTTATTCGGGCTGATTTGAGAAAATGCAAAGCTGTCAGCTCTGCGTATATACTAGCTTTTGTGAGTACTACCCCTTACCGTCACATTGTAATCACATGAGCAAATAATTTTTGTAGTTTGCGTTTTGCTTGAACAGAGTACTTGAAGTGTAGTTTCACATTGAGAATGTACACCGGTGAGTGTCTCTGGCCAGTTTATCTTATTATCTTATGTACATGTACCGTTTTAATTGCTCAAGCTATATGGGTACCTGGTTTTGTAATGCTAGCTATATAATAGCACTGAGGGTTCGCACCTTTGGTGCCTCATTGTAGTCAGTGTTGTAGTTACTGTTATATAACTGTTTTTTTTGTGTGTGTGTGTATTCCACAGTTATATATTGAAGAGATCTCTTATACTAATGTTGTGGAAGTTGTGACCAACGTGGCAGTGTCTTTAGGTTCATTACTTTTATATTCGCTGGGTTCTCTTCCTGGAATGGAATATTACAATCTTGCATTGGTTCAAATTGGAATATCACTAATATATTTGCTGCTGGTGATTGCGATTCCTGAGACTCCTCTATGGGTATTATGGAAGAAAAATAATAAAAAATTGGCCATTAAAATTATTCAAAAACTCTATGGTAAAAAAGTACACATAATTAGAGGAGAAATTGCGTCACTTGACTCATCAGTGGATGATATCAGTATTGGCGTCTGCCAAGAGATAAAGCTAATATTTTGCAACAGTTATTATCTCATACCGTTTATTTTGCTGATGGTTCTATCCGTATACCAACAGCTGTCTGGGGGGCAAACTGTCATACCGAGCTACGCTGGTCTGATATTCAAACAGGCGGGGGCACCAAATCCTAATACTGCATCCACTTACTCAGTAGGAGTCCCTGTGGTTGTGGCTACTGTCCTGACTGGTATATGTATTGCCAAATTGCGGAGAAAGGTCCTACTGTCTATCAGTGCTGCTGGTATGTTGGTTGGTACATTTACCATAGGAACCTCAAACTTCTTCATAGATCCATTCTTCAGATGCCCAAAGTACGATCCAATAATCGATGATTATGTGTATGCCAGTTCATGTAAATACCTGTTTCCAATAACAGCAATTTCTATCACTATTTTTATGTTATCATATGGAACTGGAGTAGGACCTGTTCCAAGTCTGTTATTCACCGAGTACATGCCCAAATCAGTGCGGGGATTCACAAGAGCAGTTGCAAATATTCTGAACGGTATTGCAGGAATGTTTATAATTGGAGTATTCCCAAGCTATGTTAATATTCCATTAAACTACCTTGCTTGGTGGAGTCTTGCCTTTATTAATCTGTTAGGACTTGTTTTTATTGTGCTATTTGTCAAGGAAACCGAAGACAAGACATATGATCAAGTCCGTGATTCTTTCTGCTTTGGAACGGGATATTCTTGTGAGTGTTGTAAAATTTCTCACGAAACTTAAACACAGTGCTTGTTTCACAACTTTAGACTTTGTTTTGCATATAAAAAATGCTTACTTCGTAGTATTGGCGAGTTCAATAGTTTAATTATCATTAGCTTCTATTTTTAATACAAGTTTTATTATATATTTTAATTAATTTGTTCTATATTATAACTGGTAGCTATACTTCATGAATGATAAATTGATTTTTTTGTAACAAAAAAGGCAATCATGCATTTTCTTCCTTTCATTTGTAGTTTAAGTTAAAAGTGATCACGTTATAAAAATAACACTTACAGCTGTTAATATAACAGACAAAATAAAGTGACTTGGACTGGAATGTCCGATGATGATGATGATGATGCTGATGATGCTGATGAATAATTAGTAATAATAATGGTTGTTGTTATGCTATTGTTGCTGTTTTGTTGTTGTTTTATTGAATGTTGCTCGCCCAACATATAGTTTATAAGATTTATCATAAAAATAGCAGGACATCCCTTGGATGGTGAAGATACTTTACCAGATATAATTCAATTGAAAAAATTTAGGGGAATTTCTGTTGGAGTCTCCTCACTTTCCAGTGAAAAATTTTTTTTTTATCATGACCATATCAAAAGTTAATTTCAGCAACAAAAAAAAAAAAAAAAAAAAAAAAAGAATTTTATACAAATGACATTCTATCTGCTTTTACCTAGTTAATTCTAAATTCTAAGATTATGTGTGATAATATAATTTTATAATTTTAATAAAATTCTATTATTTTATGTACATTTTCATTTAAAATACTTGGAAAAGCTTTAGAGATTGCTAAAATTTTGTACTGTAGAGTTCAATCCTAAAGTTATCACCATAAAACACGAGCCCCAGTCTATTAAGACTAGGGAAGTGTGAAATCAAAGTACATTTTTACTGATATTTAAATTTTTGATTCAATTGATCTTCAAATGCCAACCATGATGTCATGATGTTGCCATGCCAGTCAACTAAAAAGGAATGTAAAAACTGGAATATTATAAAAGCCCACACTATAAACTAATACATTCACACATCGATTGAAGGCAGACAATACAAACTCCATAGCATCATGAGGTGCAAGTGCATAGTGCGTGCAGACTGCTCCAGCTCACTGGATGACCGCTCTCGCATGGCGCTACATCACATGTAACAGTAAATAGCAGGTGGGTGGTGATCGGTGTTGTGTTAACGCTAAAGGAGTTGCTTACTCAAGTGTATAAAAAAGTAAGGGAAGCTGGCTGTTCTCATCTTACATACTTTTAATGTTAAAGTAGCATCCAGCTATACATTAAAAAAAAAAAAACACACTGCTATTATAGTGGAGTGGGGGTCCATTGGGTTAAGATAACTTGTTATTGCATCTCAAAGTTCACTATTTGGCTGAAGGGCAAAGGAACATATCAGGAAGTAAGTACTTTGCTTGTTGACTTCAAACAACCACTGAATAGCAGGCTATAAAAAGGACAAAGTGTGGGCTGCAAACTACAGAGATAGCTGGGCATAGCTTCATGAAAGGCAAGCCTTTAGCTAGTTAGTGAATAGTCGAGGAGTCCAACACAAATTAGGGGCAGTTAGTTCCTAAATTTTATTAGTGTGTGCTGCTGTCTGTGTAATCTTCTCATTAGAGCTATGGAATGCCCATTCAGGGAGGTTGGATGTACCCTCACCAAACTGTCAACAAATTCGGCGTACCAAAGGCATCTGTCTCAGAACACTGAACAGCACTTGCAGATGGTCATGAGCTTCCACAAGACAAAGCTGGGAAACAATGCTTCCAACTCCATGACTGAAGAGAGTATAGTATCACCTCTACAGAAACTTGATGCAGTGGCAAAAGAAGTTGAGTTCTTGGACAGTGTGCTAGATAGTTTAGATATGGGACAGTTTCCATCATTGGAGTGTATAAAGACACACTTGAAAATGCCAGATTTGACAATCAATAACTTGGGGGATACCCTCACCTTCCGTCTCTCCAACTTCTCCCAGCTTCTACAGGCTAAAGCAATATGGCAAAGCCCTGCATTCTTCATAAAAGGGGAACACAAGATGTGTGTATGTGTGCATCTTGGAGGATTGGGTTCTGGGCACCACACCCACCTATCTGTATCCCTGCTGCACCTAACCGATGACCCAGTGGAATGGTCTACTGTTCTTCCTTCCATAGCTGGTATCAGAGTAGAGCTCTTGTCAGAAGTTGAAGATGAAGAGGACGAGGATGCAGATGTAGAAGACAGCGAAGAAGAAGGAAAGTTACGAAGTGAGTGCCATGATATTGAGTTAACTTGGAAGCCTGCCGCTGAAGATTCCTTTAAATTCAGATCAAATACATCACATCTTAAAAGGGAAAAGAAAGCTACCATTGTTCAATCTTGGCACAAGTCCACCGATGATTTGGCAAGTAAGCAAGATCGCTACCGGAAGATAGACTCTTCAGCTGACAAAAAGCAGGAAGGAAAAATGGACGGAGCCTCCATCCTAAAATTATCCGAAAAGTTTGTTTCTTTGTCATTAGCTCACCAGTATGCCAGACAGTATGACTCCCTGGTGTTTCAGGTTGCTTTGTGTCTTGTTTGAATAATGCCAGAATTCTCCTCATACTTATTTTAATTGCTCGGACAAAACATCCTACCAAATAGCTATATTGTTCACCTTGTGGAAAGAATATGAGGTAGCTATAATGGGATCAACTCACTTTCAGAAACAAGAGTTAAAAGACAAATTTACATTTATATTATTACAATGTCACACATGTCACACAGCTTATGATCTACTGCTATGTATATATATATATATATATATATATATATATTATATAGTGTGGGGGGCCTTCTATTAAAATATAACACACAACATTCTGCACATTCATGGTACCACAGCTGGCTTGAGGGTAATTTTTGTGCATCATAGATTGCATAACTCCATGTCTGGTAGAAGAAAAAGAATTTTTTATGACATTAGACTGATATCCATTTACATGTAGAGCAAGCTTTTATGTGGTGCTTTTTCCTTTTCATGCTCATGAGGATTAGTGCAGATATTGCTTGCTCTAATAAAAACCATAGCTAGCTATGTATGCCAGGCATTAAAAAATTGCAGGTGTTCAGGCCTGAAGTTTTCTGCTCAGAGTAACCAGAGTGGCCGCTCAGAGTAACCAGAGTGGCCGCTCAGAGTAACCAGAGTGGCCGCCCAGCAGGTAGGGTAGATACGCTGTTTAGAGATTAGAATTGTGTACCCTGACACTCGAGGTTTTATTTATAGTGTACAAGCTTAGATACCCACAAAACTCACTGAATTACAATAGAGACTCAAAGGGCATCTAATTGGCACGTTGTGGGCGTGGTCTTTACTAATAGTCTTTTTCAAATTAATGATCATTTACCAAATCGCTTTGGTGTCTCGGGTCAGGCTTCCCGCACCACCGACGGCGTGCTAGAAAGACGGTGGAGTACGGGCCAGCTTTATGACTGCGTAGCTGTAATTGTAATATATGGCGAACTATATCAGCGAGAATTTGCGTCCCACCTACCCAGTAATTCCAGGTGCGTAGTCAGTAATGGTATTCATTAACTATGCCATTTAGCTACTTTTTATTGTTATGCATTTATATTAAATGACATAATTAGGATGATTGTATGTGGAGACTAATGTCGCCTCCTGGAATTTGAAATCTGGAGATGAGAATATTTTCTCTAGCTAATATAGCTAGCTAATTGCTTTCAACCTTTGTTTTTACATTTTTTTTCCTACACACAGTGACTGCTTAAACAGCAGTATATCAGAAGTGAATGTGGCTTGTTGCTTCATTAATTGTCCAGTTAGTTGCACCTCTTACAGTGGTCGAAGGTCATTTGCTTTCTTAGAATAGGTTGACCTCTATTGCCATTGTATGTGGTAAACAAACAAAAGGTCACCTTAATGAAGATACTGAACATTGTACAACCCTTTATTGAGACAGCTAAAAAATCATTTTTAAGTCCCATTTCACATACCAAGTAAATAGTATTTCTCAGAAATTATTTTGACCTCCAAATTAGATGCAACGTAGAGAGTCCAGTGGAGAAAACATTGTTGGTACTGGTAGTCCAGACGTGGCACTAATCCATTCTGTGTACATATCTATTTGATGAAACATTAATATTGTTGCGCCCCTCAGATGGGGTAGGTGCAGAGATAGCGGCTGAACTGGCCCATCGGATCATGATCATGGATGGTGCCATGGGAACGATGATTCAGAGGAGGAAGCTAGAGGAAGATGATTTCAGAGGTGTGTGTGTGTGTGTGTGTGTGTGTTGAGTGAAAACTAACAAACCAGGAGGGAGGGGAGGCAAAACGTGTTATGACTGTTGCCAGGGAAACGTTAGTTAATCTATGCAGCAATAGTACGATATCCCAGTATACGCTCTTTCACTATATCCAGTTGTTGTTTTTTGTTGTTGTTGTTTTTTTTGTTTGTTTTTTCATTTCAGGTGACGAGTTCAAAGATCACCACAAGCCTCTCAAGGGGAACAATGACATGTTAAACCTGACCAGACCTGAAGTGATATCTCAGATATACAAGGTTGGTAGCCTGCAATGAAATGTACATGTCTAAATGCACAACACGTAACATACTCATGCTTCCATGTGGCCATTTTAACGAACTTGGATGATCTTCTCCATTGGGTGGCGTTCGGGTAACTGTTTGTTCTGTATGTACTTACTGGTTTATTTTGTTGCTGGGGTCAAAATGAGGTAGGAACCATCAATGATGCGTTATGGAATAGAATTCTAATTGTAGTTGATTTGTGAATAACATGAGGAAAAAAATTTGGAAAGAAGAATGAGTGATTCCTCTTAGACTTGAGGTTTAGTTATCGAGAATACTTCAGACAAAAATAATTGGAAGTCACGGAGTTTCCTAGTTTAAATGCCTCTAGCCCAGCTAACAAGGTCTTTGGCCTTTTTTTTTCAAGAACTGGAATGCAAATTTCAAAAGGAGAGAAGTGATTTGAAATCCATAATTCAGTTCCAGACATGTGGGAACTATTCTGTGTGCTGGACAGCACCGGATGTTGACTTATCTTTGGTAATTTGTCAATTGTTTGCTTTATAATTGCATGATGTTCATCCTTGCATCAATTGTCCCAGTACTGGCCATGTATTCAAAGACAAAGACTCTACAAATAATAGTTCCAGGAGCCAGGACATCTCAGTCGGGCAGTGCTTGCTGGACATGTGTATGTCTCAGTGAGATGTAATGTTACTATAACAATGATGAAGCTAGAGAAGTGTAAATTATTATCACTTCACAATTTCTTTCTCAGCCTTCTTTTACTCGTAGAATGTATTCTCTCTCTTTCACAGGCTTTTTTTTTTAAACAATGCAGAATTAAATTTTTTCATAATTCTGTATTGTTTAAAAAGAAGCCTGTGAAAGAGAGAGAGAATACATAGTATGAAATGCACATTACTGTTGCAACTTTTAGTTTGAATTGCTGATGAGAATGTTTGCACTTGAAGCAAAATACATAGATCATGGCAACATTAATTAAAAGAGTGGGTGGAGTGACCTGTTTAAGTGACCTTTATAAGAAGTAGCTTATACGTAGGAACCAAGATGTTGGGATGTGTAGGAAAGATACTATAATAATCTTATTGGGAAAACTGTGCCTGTGTTATTTATGTAGGACTATTTAATGGCTGGGGCTGACTTCATTGAGACTAACACCTTCAACGGAACTTCCATCTCTCAGTCCGACTATGATACACAACATCTGGTAAGGGGTCAATACTTACACACACTCATTTTTTGTAGGTATGTAGATTGTACGTTGGCATGGCACCAATCATGGTGGTAGAGTCTTTAACAACCCTTACCAACTACTTTAATTTGAATTCCTCTATTGTAAAAATAGTGTGTTCTCCTAAACAATGGTTTATTTGCTGGTAGTGCCTAACTTGGACAAATACTGGATATGTTTGGTCACACACTGCAACTATTTTATACACAGAGGTGATTGGTAAAGGAGTTGTTGTTGTTGTTGTTGTTGTTGTTGTTGTTTTTCTTCGTTGTTTTTTTTAAAGGATGAACAACTAGGAATATTCCTTTGGTGCAAACTATTTACTTAGTTAGGACTAAGGACACTGTGCTTAAGAGTTTATTTCAAGTTTCATATTGGGCAGGTCTTCTGCACTCATCATCACGAGTATTTAACTGCATCGTTCACTAAAGTACTGTCCAGTCTTAATTATTATTGATAACAGCCAGTGGCGATGTTTAGCTTGTGGTGGAGGCTACTAATTGAGATAGGCACTGTGTGTAGGAGAGAGAGAAGGAACTGTCTGTATACGTACAATTGCTGATTTTCAAAGTAAACCATTCAATTTTTTTTTTGTAGGTGAAGAGAATAAACAGAAAATCTGCAGAACTGGCAAAGAAAGTTTGTAAAGAAGTAGAAAAAGAGACAGGTAAGAAGAGAGATTGTAAGTTCCCTCTGTGTGTGTGTGTGTGTGTGTGTGTGTGTGTGTGTATGAGTGTGTGTTTGTGTGTGAGAGAGAGAGTTAGTGTGGGCATGTGTTTGTGTGTATTGGTTTGGCATGACTCCTACATAGGTACTGTAAGATGCATACCTTCTGGTTTATTGTCCTATTGCCTGTGTTATATTAGCAATATTTTTCTGTTTGCAGGTATTAAGCGATATGTAATCGGTTCTGTTGGTCCCACCAACAGGACTCTCTCTCTGTCTCCGTCTGTAGAGCGACCAGACTTCAGAAATATCAGTACGTTGTGCTGACCATTTACACTGTACCAATCACTGTGTGTGTATGTGTGTGTGTGTGTGTGTGTGTGTATGTGTGTGTGTACATGCGTGTGTGTGTGTGTGTGTGTGTGTGTACATATGCGTATACATACATGCAGCTGGCATATGTACTGTGCATTTGTGTGTGTGTTTGTTTATTTGTGTGTTTGTGTGTGTGTGTGTGTGTTGCCCACTGTGAATTTCACTGTTATATGATTCCTAAATTTTTTTCTTCTTGTCATCAACCCATTTTTGTGCAAGGTTTAGTAGCTTAGCTTGCAAGCTAGCCAGCACAGGTATGTTACATGATCTATCAAATGAGAGAAGCTAAAGAAACACTCTAAGGTATAGAACATCTTTCAGGCTGTTTTTTTTTTTGTTGTTCCACGGCACAAACTGTTAATAAGTATATAAAGTACTATACCTATAAGACTCAGTGTATACCTACTTTTTTTTGTTTAACTTTTTCTCTACATCAGTCTGAAATATTCTTTAACACAGATGTTTCTGTTGAATCTGATTGATGGTCAGCTTGTAAGTGTCTTAATTCACCAAAGTGCACATATTGAATAAAATAAAATAAAATTTTTAAAACTTAATTAAAATGGTAAAGGATTGTCAAACTGTTAAAGCCGGATGACTTGTATTGCACACGGGATTCTGTTTCCCATGCTGGCTCACTCGCCATCACTGTGCTGCTGTGGAGCACACCATTATTGATACACCACGCCCACTAGTGGGTATACTAGCCGAATTATTTCTGTTTATGTGCAGCATTTGATGCATTGGTAGCTTCGTACGGGGAGCAGTGCCAAGCTCTTGTGGAAGGGGGCGTGGACATACTCATGGTGGAAACTATATTCGATACAGCCAATGCAAAGGTACCGTATAAGTCACGGTGTATTGGAGTGGTGTGACATACATATGTGTGTACATGCAGCTGGCATTAGTTAACATACAGCTGGCATTAGTTAACATGCTGAAGAAAGACAGTAGTGTGTGCATTTGTATTGAGGTTCAGTTAGGGGAGGGGAAGGCAGACCCCACCCCTCTCCCCTCCCACCCCCTGCCCTTCATCCCTTGCTAAATAAAGGTGATTGTAATGCTTAAATCATAATTTTACATCTACACTAATTATTCTGTTGGTAATTGAAAGCCCATCTTTAGTGCCAGCTCAATCACGCCCCTCTTAGATTAGTTCCTAATGAACTCCTAGTGTGTGTGTGGTGTGTGTGTGTGTGTGTGTTTGTAGGCTGCACTGTATGCGATCGATGAGCTGTTTGACGAGGGGATGAGTCGCGTGCCAGTGTTTGTAAGTCAGCTCTCTCATCTGTGTCATGTGATGAGTTGGTGTATGTCGTTCATTCCTCAGGTGTCCGGGACTATAGTGGATAAGAGTGGGCGTACACTGTCAGGCCAGACGACGGAGGCATTTGTTGTTAGCGTAACTCATTCTAAGCCGATGAGGTGCGGGATGATGGGGGCTTATTAGTGATTAGTTTCTAAGGGTAACTAAAGTATGTTTATATGTGTGATTAAAATACAGTACCTGGATTTATACCACTGCTTAGTATTTTCAATTTAGTGATTCAACCTTAAATTTTAAAAGTTTGTTTAATTTGGTGTTTAGTTTTTATTTTCCTCCTTTATTTCTTTCTTTATTTGATTTTATCCATCATTTCATCAAAATCTTCCCAAGATACCTTCATATCCCCTAGATCTTCCTTTACTTTGTGTATGCCTAATTTGAGCGTCAAAGAGATTTATAATGACGGGCAATCCAAGACGAGGTTATCTGACTCTGTCATTAATGGCTGTTTGATAATTTGTTCTGTTGTTTCTCGTCTTTCTGTTTCTGTTGTTAGTCTTGGTTTGAACTGTGCTCTTGGAGCGTCAGAGATTCGACCACACATGGAGGTTGTGGCTCGTAACACTGAAGCCTTCACTCTCTGCTATCCCAATGCCGGTACGTACATACTTATTATGAATGTCAATTATAGTACACCTTTACATGCATGAATTAGGCGCTGCTTGACTCTCATTTATGGGCTGTGTTGGCGTGCTTTATTTCAGGTCTTCCTAACGCACTAGGTGGCTATGACGAGACACCAGAAATCATGGCTGCTCATCTCAAGGTGAATGCACAAGTGCTACATTTACACGGATATTTTATATTACAAGATATACGTAGCTCACCATCTTCTGTAGTCATCTCTCAGAGTGCATGCACTGGAGGGTTAGAATAGTCGCTTGTCTGTCATGTCAGTTAACCTATGCACAACTTGAATATTGGCCTCCATTCATGACTTTTAAAAGCTGAATCAAGCTTAAAGTAAACTTGAAATTTCTACTAGTTTTTTTGTTTGTTTGGTTGTTGTTGTTGTTGTTGTTGTTTTTAATACATAATCAAACTTTTGGCTTTGCAAGCGTAAAGCTTTGCTCTGTATTAGATGCCCCTATATCCATAATCAAATGAATAAAGGAAAAAAAATAATTTCTCTGCTGTGAGGTGTGCTTTTATTTGAATTAAGAGTTCATTTTGCGGAACACATTGATTGCCTGGTGGTTCACTGTGGTTCCTAATGGTCAGTCGTTGCTAAGAGCTACTAACAGTTGGAATAAATATAATGTATGTGTATGCATGTTGGTGTGTATTAATTTGTTTATTAATTTTAAGTTGTTTGTTTGTTTGTTTTTTTACTTTTTTTTAAAACTTTTTCCCCCCCTTTTTGTTTGTTTTACTTTATTGTATGGACCAGGCGTTTGCAGAGAGTGGTTTAGTGAACATTGTAGGAGGATGTTGTGGAAGCACTCCAGCTCATATCAGGTGAGTGTACATGTAACACGCATGTACATGCATGTACAATACATGTGTCATATGTACATGTGTCTTATTCACTTCACGATTTGTCCATCTCTCGTTCGTTTACATGCATGGTGTTTAATTTAGTTCCAATTTTTTTTCAATTGCATGTCAATTTTGAATTTATGCGAGGTTGAGTTGCAGTGTGGTTGTCTCCGTGTTGAGGTGGTCCTATGTGCAATTGCAGGAAGTATGTAAATGCAGCTGCTTCTTTCTGCCTATGAATAGAGTTAATTATGTATACCTAGCATATTGTATTACCACACACACTTCAGAGAAGCCATAGCTTCTGTGCTAACATGTTACGTGTGCTCACTCAGCACTTATAGTATTTGTTTGCTGGCTGGTTGTCATAGCTCAGTGGCAGAGCGCTTGTGCGTTAAGCAAGTGGTCTTGGGTTCGATTCCCAGTGGCGACCAAATATTTTTTGTTTAAAAAAAAAAAAGCCTGTGAAAAAGAGAATACATCCAATACAGACTGGTTCGTGTTTCCTCATATATATACAAAACTCTTCATTGATATTACATGTGATTACAATCATCAATGAGGGGTGGTATGATCTAGCTTTAAACTTGTCTAACTATTCTACAAAAATAGTGCACAATAGACTAGTACCACACAGCAAATAAGTTAAATATTTATGTTATTTCTGGAACACCAGATCTTATATGACCCAATAATGGCCAGTCTGGTAGTCTCTCTCATAAGAGACTTTGTCACCGTCTTGGACAAACCAACTATTTGTCGTAATTGACTGGATCCACTAATGTTGGGTAAGCCACGAGATCCTACCTCAATTGTCAAGAAGGTAGTTGCATATCCAGACCCTTTGATGCGGGACACTAGCTCATGATATTTCACTTCTTTCCTTTGTCTTCTCTCTCTTTCTTTCTCTCTCTCTCTCACTCTTTCTCTTTCTCTCTCTCTTTCTTCTCTTTCTCTCTCTCTCTCTCTCTCTCTTATTTGCCCAGGGCAATAGCTGAGGCAGTGCGAGAGGTGAAGCCTCGAGTTCGGCCGATGGAACTGTTCACAGACTCACTGGTTCTGTCGGGTCTGGAGATGGCCAAGGTGAACAGACTGAAAAACTTCGTGAACATCGGGGAGCGCTGCAATGTGGCTGGCTCCAGAAAGTTCTGCAAACTCATCAAAAATAACAAATACGAGGTTTGACACATTGTGATATACGCACTCATGACTGGACATAGTAACCTCAATTTTAATTAATACACTTTTAGTAGTTATTGGATCCAATAGTAATACTAAGGAATGATTTCTGAGTAATGCTTCATGTGACTTGTATTAATACAACAGTGGCCATTTATTGGTAGTACTTTAATTTGAATGTATACCGTTTACTTGTCAATTACACTTTGTTACGGTTGTTCATTTCTCCGCTCTCTGCCTTCCTTGTCTAAAGAACAAACACTTTGTGGCAGACATTTTAAAATTGAGATGAACAGTAAGCTACTAAGTTACAACATTCCACTTGGTAAAGCCTTTTGTTAAGTATCTCAACTCCTGGAGGAGACATGTGGTGGTTGTAGTTGCTAGCAATCGTCCGATTAGCTTTGCAAGGTTGTCATGACAAGATGCTGCCGATACAGGCTGCTTTAGCTTGTACCATACATATGAACATCTGGATGTCTTGACTTGCTTTAACTTCATGCTGAGTTTCTAGATTTGTTAAATTTGCCACAGTAACAGCAATTATGATTATGGACTACATTTAATGAACTGTGTGATAATACGTACTTCTCAACATGTTAATACCATGTGGCACGTACGCAACTCTGGCCTATTCTATGTGCATACATACATGTGTATATTCACAGTCTAGATACATGTATGTTCAGACATGTGTGTTATTTGACTGGCTTATAGCCACAGGGGATTTACGTATGTGCTTGTATCATTTCCTATTGGGACTCCAGGAGGCACTGTCTGTAGCCAAGTTCCAAGTGGAAGCCGGAGCTCAGATCCTGGACGTCAACATGGACGAGGGACTACTGGATGGGAAGAAGGCCATGACCAGGTTCCTCAACCTCATCAGCACGGAGCCTGACGTGGCTAAGGTGAGGAGAAGGCGGGAAATACGTGCTCATTGTGACAGTTATAGATCTATTAGATCAACAGGATATTAGTGCATGCGTACACTGATGAGGGTGCTCTGAATTCCATTCCAAAGTTGTCATATGGTACCAATTCATATTTTGAATGTTTGCTGTGGTTGTTTTTCAAATATTTTGGATGAATGGTACAGTATTGACTTGTTCTTTGGCTAGTCCTTGCAACTGTTTAGTTCTTGGAAGTGGTGGGTGTAATGTTTGGATCTAAAAGCTTCTTGCAAATGTGTTGAATGCAAGTGTCTAATTCAAGGTGATTTTGTAACAATGACTTGTTGACATTTTTTCATGAAACGCTTGCCTCTACTGGTAAAGTGTAATTCAGTTTGTGCACATTTGGCAAGTGGTTTATAAGTGTGTGTGTGTGTGCATATGCGTCATCTGCACAAGCATTTCACAAGTATGTGTGTGTGTTTGTATGCAGGTCCCACTGTGTATTGACTCTTCAAACTTTGACGTGGTCGTAGCCGGACTGAAGTGTGCCCAGGGAAAGTGCATCGTCAACTCACTGAGTTTGAAGGAAGGAGAGAAGGACTTCCTTGACAAGGCAGCCATTGTCAAGAGGTTTGGGGCAGCACTGGTCATTATGGCATTTGATGAAGAAGGCCAGGTGTGTGTGTGTGTGTGTGTGTGTGTGTGTGTGTGTGTGTGGTCTGAGCGTGCCATGGAAGATTCTAGCTTGTACATAGTTTGTAGGTTATACTGCTAGTGAAGTAATGATGTCAATTAAGTTGTGGGTTTAATTTGAGAATGTTTGACACACATTTTACATGTATGTGTATGACATGTTCACTTAATCGGTACGTTGTGTTGTCTAGGCGACTGGCGCCCAACGTAAGGTCGCCATTTGCAAGCGCTCGTACAATCTGCTACTGAGCAAGCTCCAGTACAACCCCAATGACATCATCTTCGATCCCAACATTCTCACCATCGCCACGGGGATAGAGGAGCACAACAACTATGGGATAGCATTCATAGAAGCCACAAGAATTATAAAGGTAGGTGTGTGTGTCCATGTGTGCTTGAAAAAACAACAACAACCAACAAACAAACAGTAAACAAGAAAACCATTGATTAAAAACGTAATATACATACATGTGCTAAGTTTATGTGTTTGTGTGGGCATTTCAGTACTGATGTGGTCCTTCACATCACATCTGATAATGTAGACGGATACCTTTGTACCTTTTGAGGTAATATGAAGTTACAGTTTTGTATCTTAATTGAGCTCCGTGTGTCCTTCTTTAAAGTTTTTGCACCTACTGTGCCATATACTACAAGTAAGAGTATGTTATACTGCATGAGCACTGCTTGTGGGGGCGGGGCTTCTGCCCCTCCTGCATTTTATAACTTGAAGGTTTTGTTTATTTGGAGTTTTTTTCCTAGTTGTCATAGGGACCAATAGCTAGTACAATGGTGCAGTTCACACCTCTCTGTCCTTTTGTATTATTATTATTATTGTTATTATTATTATTGTTGTTATTATTATTATTATTATTAGTAGTAGTAGTAGTAGTAGTAGTAGTAGTAGTATTTTAATATTCTTTCAATAGTATAGAAATATAGAGTATCAATGTAATAGTGTGTGGCATGTTCAAGTGGCGTGTGTGTGTGTGATGTATAATTATTTTTACTAGCAAGTACCCCGCCACATAATGGCGCTTGACGTATTGCCAAATAAGAATGCAGTAGCACAAGCTATCTTGCTCAGTTATCATTTTCTACCATTGGTTAAGGTTACATAAGTTTCTCTCTCCTACTCTCTTTTTTCTGAACTATCTGAGCTTTTCTTATACCCCACTTCTCCTATCTTCAGCTCTTCTTCTTGAGTCATGGAGTCCCCTTTTCCTTTGTCTATCTCTCCTGCTTCTGAATTTCTGTCCTACTGTACTTTGTGTCTTCTATTTCGTACTTTAGCCTTTCTTTTGAAAACTAAACCCCGCCTTTACTCATCACCCGTTTTTTAGTTATAATAAATCATTTGCCTTATTGCCTTCTCTTCCTTTCTATTTTAAACCTACACTGTCTTACCTCGCTGATTCCATCCGCTTTTCATTTATGATTAATCGCCTTTTACCTTATCTTTCGCCTTCCTTTTTTAAACCTACGCCACCTTCCATCGTCTATTGCACCCACTTTTTAGAAATAACCAGCACGTTACTGACCTACCATAAGGTGCCAGTGCTTTACCAAACTGTGCAAAGCTCATGACTTATTCATGAATACACACACCGTCAGTCGTTGTCGTCGTTACTGACACACAAGCATATTATTGTATAGATAAAGCTTTCTTGTATGCTGGCTTGGTTTGTAGAGTCACTTGTGCTTAAGTCGCAATATTTTACTTATTTTCACCCTCAATCCATTGCGAATTGTCACCCTATACTTGTAAATTAATTACACAGTAAGCCAGTTTATCACTTGCAGTGTCACCTCATCATTTCACATGTATTGAAGACTACATGTCAACTGATATCACATCAATCAGAACATCAGAAGTTCCCATTCTTTGACACACTATGAGTGGGAGTAGTCACACCCACACACCCACACCCACACAGTTCATGGTCTGGAGCAAGTTATTTACTAAACCAGTTATTTAGTAAACACTGTGAGAGCTGATATGGGAGAAGCATTGTCCGTGGCGGAGAAAAAGCAGCTGCTCCCTCACTTACGAGGCTTCAAACCTCACGCTTTAGCGAGCATTATTTGGGATACTGTCAATGAAGTCTGCACTGATGATCGTCGTGACTCCTTCGGTATATTATTCGATCAAACTGAAAAGGACGAGACTTTAGAGAGAGGAGAATGTGAGGCCGAGAAAGAAGAAGATGAGATTGAAGTGAGTAAATGTGCAGCAAGAGGAGACAAGGAGCGAGTCACTTTCTGGGACAAAGAAATGATTCAAACTTTACCTTTACCAATCTTTATGGACATCCTGATGTTCGTTGGAGAAGAGACTGTCAGGAACTATGAAGAACATTATGACATTTCCAAGAACAATGACGTTTCCAAAGAAGTGGACAAACTTAAGGTGGCCTTAGAGTATCTCCAGAATAAGCTTCAGTCCATGGAGAGGTCAGGAACCACCGAGGATTACAGGATCAAGGTCGATCTTGAAGGGAAGGATGATAGAGATTGTGAGCAGCGTAGAGTGGCGAGAGTGAGGGAGCGGAGGGGGACGCAAGTCTGGTCGGCTGGGGAGTCAGACTGTGAGAGAGAATCTGGTCGACAGAGAGGGATGGAGAGTGTGATTAGTCGACACCCAGCGCTGAAGAAGCAGTATAGAATGGCAAGTTTTGACCACAATAAAAAGAAACTTACTCGTGGAAAATCTTTATCTATCAAGAGGCCTTCATTGACCAGCTTCAACTTCTCTGGGAAGACCATGGTTCGAGGAGAGTCTCTAGTTGATAAGAGATCTTCGGTGACCAGTATTGACTATCCTGACAGGAAAATGGTTCGAGGAAGGTCAGTGGTCATTCAGGGGCAACCCTCACCATCTAATTCTCCCGTTTCTCCGGATATCAATATATCAACACTACCAGAAGCTCCACCCACCTCTCCATAAGAACTCTGCCTCTACTTGGAGACTAGATACATATACTTTTATAAAAAAATTAAAAAAATAAAAAAATTCTCCATAGATTATGTAATAGACATTATGTTGTTTGTTGTGTGTTGTTTGTTTGTTTTTTCCTTGGCTTCATGTCTGATCATTTTAATGCTGTGGATTTTTTGTCGTATATAATTGACAAATACCGGCCTAGATGTGTCTTAAAAAGGAGTGCAGTTATATAGATAATATGCAAATAGCCAGAAGATTGGAATGTGAAGTTGTTTTGTTGTCATTTACTAACTGTAGTATTGTGTGTGTGTGTGTGTGTGTGTGTGTGTGTGTGCATTAGGAGAAATTGAATGGAGCCAGGGTGAGTGGAGGTCTGTCTAATTTCTCCTTCTCCTTCAGAGGTATGGATGCAGTGAGAGAAGCCATGCACAGCGTCTTCCTCTACCACGCCATCAAGGTGAGAGGAGCCGCCATGAGGTGGTCACATACACATACTGTACTTCTATCACTGGTTAAGTTGTCCTTCTGTTGTTGTTTTTTTTGTTTTGTTTTTGTTGTTGTTTTTCTTCTTCTTTCTTTCTTGGTACCATTTAATAAAGTTGTGTCAGTGAATCTACCTTGAATGGGGTCAACTCAAGATTTTTGGAATTTCTGGGAAGTTTCTTGTTTCCTTGAAAGATAAAATTTTGTGGCAGATGTCACATGAAGGTCATCATAATTTACAGGGGGTTTTCAGGAGGGAGGGAGCAAAAGCCCCCCTAAGGGCCTAAAAAAAATCCCTGCTGGGTACAGTGTCGGACATTCTAAATGCACACTTCACTGAGGTATATTTTCAAATTGTTTGTCAGGGAAACTGTGACAATGCATGAACATCATATGTGACCGTCTACAGGAAAACCGGGCACAACGCGGCGTGCGTAAATATCGAGAAAAGATCGATCGATTTCTTAAAAATGTATTATTTCAAGCCGACGGAAGGGAACGGTTAGGTCTATTATAGTGGAAACGACTTAAGTTACGACGATAAAACTTGGAGAGCTCAATATCTGGACGCCGACAACTCTGTAAGTGCAACAAAAAATTTTTCGAAGGGTGCCGCGTTGTGCCCGGTTTTCCTGTAGACGGTCACATATTACTATACTACAGTAATGTATGTATGTGTGTTTGTTTAGGCAGGGATGGATCTCGGCATCGTGAACGCCGGTAATTTGCCGGTGTACGACGACATCCCTAAGGACTTGCTGGAGATGTGTGAGAACTTGCTGTGGAACAAAGACCCAGATGGGACAGAGAAGCTGCTTCAGTATGCCCAGGTGAGTCTGGCGCTGTATTGATCGTCATTACAGTATTCCGGTGAGTCTGTCTGGCGCTGTAATGAGTTAGTCAGTACAGTATGCCCAGGTGAGTCTTGCGCTGTAGTGAGTCAGTCAGTACAGTATGCCCAGGTGAGTCTGGCGCTGTAGTGA
>WLWD01004094.1_pt1 | contig 23536 bp, 21 predicted proteins | sample 6712731 | NCBI WGS metagenome assembly WLWD01 (sample SAMN12718690, study PRJNA576275) | sponge metagenome | isolation source: marine sponge | host: Mycale hentscheli | place: New Zealand: South Island, Marlborough, Capsize Point | collected 2014-11-01 | reverse complement strand
TCTGACGCAGATCGCCAATATTAATTTCGCCAATTGCAATAAGCTATATTTAGTAGGCGTAGGTTGCGCTTGCGCACGAGTGAGCGTAGCTTAGCTAGTCAGCTGCTTTATCATGGCATTGCTTAAATACTTGAAGAGGAAAAACCCAGTGGAGCAGGAGATTAGTGGGGCCCAAGATGGCCTTGCACTACCTACTGTGGACAAGTGTAAGACCCTTACTAAAGCTCAGCTGAAAGAGGCTAATAAGGCTGTAGAAGATGCAAGTGAAAGTGAGGCGAGTAAGGAGAGGGGAAAGTATAACCGGTATATGGAGGAGGATAGGGCCAACATTGGAAAATATACTGCAGAAAATGGGCCTACCAGAGCAGCCTCATATTTTTCTGCTCATCTCGGGTGTAATGTAAGGATAATGATTAGATCTAGCTATAAAATATAGTCATAATGAATTATTTTATAACAGGTGAATGAATCAACTTGTCGGAGACTAAGATCAGAGTATATGGCACAGTTAAAGATCCAGAAGCAGAAAGGTAGTGATGGAGTTATAAAATCCCTGCCTACTAAACAGCAAGGAAGACCACTTTTGCTAGGACAAGAACTTGATAACTCCGTTCAAGATTATATTGAAGCATTAAGAGTCCTGGGTGGTGTAGTTAATACTCATATTGTCATGGCAGCTACTGTTGGGATCATAAAGGCAAAAGACTTTACATTACTTGCCTCACATGGAGGGAATATTGTTATCAATAAGAACTGGGCCAAGTCATTGCTTCACAGAATGAATTATGTGAAACGGAAGAGTTCAAATGCTGGAAAGGTATCTATTAATAATTTTATGGCAATAAAAGAAATCTTCTTGGCTGATATAGTGGCAGAGGTGCTTATGAATATCCCCAATGATTTAATCATCAACTGGGATCACACTGCTTTGAAACTAGTACCAACTGGGCAATGGACTATGCACTGAGCTGGGGATCAAATAATACCCATTGTAAATGTGGACGACAAGCGACAGATAACTGCTGTGCTTGCAGCAACTATGTCAGGTAAACAATTTTTCCATGTTATTAGAAATAGGAGTGTCATAGTGGTTTATAGATGAACCACAGCCACTTTTACTGATCACAATCAGCAAAATTCATATCTGTAATTAAGACTTTAGCATGGGTCAATGTCTTATTATTCACTAAGAAACGATTATGTACAAGAGGATAGACAACCCAACTACAGTATGAAGCTGCCTGATGCTACACATTTTATTCCGTTTTATGTGCAATGTAGGTGACTATCTCCCTCCACAGCTGATCTACCAGGGGAAAACACACAGGTGCCACCCAAATACTACTTTTCCTACGGGATGGGATATATGGCATAGTGAGAACCACTGGTCAAATGAAGTGACAACCAAGCGATATATTGAGATGATTTTGACCCCTTTTGTGGTGAAGAAGCGTGCAGAGTTGGGGTTAGAAAAGACATTTCCAGCTTTGGTACTTTTTGACTGTTTCAGAGGTCAAACTACTGATGCAGTCAAAAGAATGCTTTTAGAACTGCACATAGTGGCTATCCAGATTCCTCCTAACTGTACTGATAAGTTGCAACCCATGGACATCTCCATCAACAAACCTATGAAAGATGAACTCAAATCAAAATTTCAAGCCTGGTATGCAGAAGAAGTTCAGAAGCAGCTGAAAGCAGGTCCGGTTGAAGAAGTAAAGGTGGATGTGCACCTGTCTAATATCAAAGGCAGAAGCGCTAACTGGATGATTGCGTCATGGCAGAGCATTGAATGTCACCCAGAGTTAGCCATCAATGGATTTAGAAAGGCAGGGATTTGCAGTGCAATTGAAGCTGTGCACACACAGTAGCTAGCCGGTATCTTATATTTTAAATCATGTATCCATTATAGCATGATCATGCATGCATTACTAATTTATTTAAAATTAATCGTGATACAAAAATTGATTTATGGAAAAAGTGATAATGACATACTTTCATAACAATTAATAAGATGCTGTCTAATTGTCTTTTGGGAAAAGGAAGGATTTTTGCCATGAGCCAGAGCCACAATAATAGCTATGGCATACACACCACAATCACTACCGTTTATCTGTTGTGTACATTCTCCCATCTCTAGCTTCTTGTCTGGGCCAAACAATTTTACACATAATTTCAGTGTTTCATCATCCACTCCTGAAAAGAATGAATCATAAACTTGAATACTTGGTTCTGACCCTCGAGTTGAAACTACAACCCAATGTTTACGCTTCTCACAGTGTAAAACTTGTATATAGAGGGAGTTCTTTGTCAAACAGAGGCGGCTACATGTATTGAGTGTCGTCAGTAATGTAGACTGCAGGCCACAGATTCTAGGAAACTGATTTTTGAGAAGTTCTTGTGCAAAATCTATGTGTTTATCAGTTAACTTATCTGAACACAGCATAGTTTTATCAGAATCCATGAGCTGGATACCACTGTGTGCTACCCATAGCTTGTCTGCTTCTGGCGAGAGAGGATCTTCATCATTTGATGGAACTTCTTCAACTTCAATTTTAATCCTTTTTTGGGGAGGTGAGGTGATTACTGACTCTTGGGCTAATAGTTTTCTCATCTTCATTATGAGCTTACTTTCACCTGTTAAAGTGTAGAGGCAAGGTATCTCTAGACCTCCCTGAGGTAGATCTTCAGAATAGCGCCTACTTCCAGTAATGATACAGTTTATATGGCCAAACCTCTGCAAGAAGAGTGAGCAGGCAGCCGATATCTTTCTTGGCACATGTCCAACAGTTACTCCGCCAGAAATAATGGCCACTGCATAGGGATCTTCACCGTTAGCCTCTTCTCTCTCACAGGCAGTGTGCAAAATTACTGGTGGACATCGGTCAATGACCAATCATTTTTGCATTTTGACCGCGCGAGGTAGTGTACGCACGGAAAAGGTGACCGCTCACCTAATTTTGAGGCTGAGGCTGATGCATGCTTGCTGTAGCGTAAGGAAACGGTGATCGCGCGCGCCTAATTTTGAGGCTAGTTCGCGCCAATTTCGCGCACCGCCCCAAAATGCAGCTACTACAGTAATCCGTTCTGCTCTGCAACAGTAAATCGTAGTGAACGCTCCGTTTGTTCGGGGTTTTTTTTTTGTTGTTTTTTCGAATCTTCCGCTATGAAAAGAAATGCCAGTTCCTCTATTGAACCTCTGGAACTGCCTAAGCGCAGGAAAGTAAATTTCGCTACTTTCACTAAGTGGAAGACCGACAACGACAAAACTTGTCAAACGATTAGTTGGCTGGATTGTGTTGCTGTTGTGGAAGGCCACAGTAAAATGGTATCCACCTTGACTTGCTCTGTCTGCACAAAGTACGCAGAAAAAATTAAAGGCAGACGAAACTTTAACGAAAAATGGATCACTGGAGTTGAATCAATAAGAATTTCTAACGTAATAGACCATGCCAAAAGTGATCAGCACAAGCATGCAATGAGAGGTATTTAATGCAGTGTACATGTGAATATTGCAAACCTACACAATAAATACATGTATATAAAGGTAAATGCAGCAATAATTATAACGACTGGACAAAATTCAAAATGACCTTACAAAAGCCCAACTGGTCAGTCACTGTGTCCTAGCATCTGATTTTTTATATTTTGCACACTGCACAGGTATACTCTTGTCCAGCGAAAGGGTTCCATATAGCCTTGTAGACATGGTATCCCCTGACACAGCTAGCTATCTGGAAGATTTCCGCCATCAGAACATTCACCGCCAAATTTTATCCCCGCCAAATCGTACACTTTACCAGAGCGCCAAATTAAACTCCCGCCAATAAAAAGCGCTATACGGTATTTAGAATAGATCTCTGTGAAAGAGTTATGTGACCATGTGATTATGTGAAAGAATCATGTGATTATGCAAATAGTCATGTGATCATGTGAATGCGTCATCTGATTACGTAAAATAGAGTCACGTGAGCACGTGAAAGTGACATGCGATTATGTGAAATAGGCATGTGATTATGCAAAATAGTCATGTGACCATGAGCCCCACCCACCTTGCTCAGTCTCTTCCGCCATGGATTTAGTTCTGGTAACCATAGGAAAATAGTTCTCTACCACCTCTCCCACCAACTTCTGCAAGGCAAAGAATTCTTCCTTGGGAACAGACTCTTGCACGCTCTGTAGCACCAGCAGCATCTGCTGGATCTGAGGGGGGAGGGGCTGCTTATAGCGTCGCAAAGCTTCTGCAACAACAACAGAGACAACTTATCAAACATTTAGTTAAACACATGTGCACTGAGGGGATCACACACATGTTCACTGAGGTGATCACACACACATGTGCACTGAGGTGATCACACACATGTTCACTGAGGTGATCACACACACGTGTTCACTGAGGTGATCACACACATGTTCACTGAGGTGATCACACACACATGTGCACTGAGGTGATCACACACATGTTCACTGAGGTGATCACACACACATGTTCACTGAGGTGATCACACACATTCCCTGAGGGGACACACACATTTCCTAGGGTGACACACACACTTTTCACTGAGGTGATCACACACATGTGCAACTGAGGGGAGCACCAACATTTTTCACTGAGGTAATCACACACATGTTCCATGAGGTGATCACACACATGTTCACTGAGGTGATCACACACATGTTCACCTGAGTGAGCACACACATGTTCACTGAAGTGATCAAACACACATGTTCACTGAGGTGATCACACACATGTTCACTGAGGTGATCACACACATGTTCACTGAGGTGATCACACACATGTTCACTGAGGTGATCACACACATGTTCACTGAGGTGATCACACACATGTGCACTGAGGTGATCACACACATGTTCACTGAGGTGATCACACACATGTTCACTGAGGTGATCACACACATGTTCACTGAGGTGATCACACACATGTTCACTGAGGTGATCACACACATGTTCACTGAGGTGATCACACACATGTTCACTGAGGTGATCACACACATGTTCACTGAGGTGATCACACACACATGTTCACTGAGGTGATCACACACATGTTCACTGAGGTGATCACACACATGTGCACTGAGGTGATCACACACACATGTTCACTGAGGTGATCACACACATGTTCACTGAGGTGATCACACACACATGTTCACTGAGGTGATCACACACATGTTCACTGAGATGATCACACACATGTGCACTGAGGTGATCACACACACATGTTCACTGAGGTGATCACACACATGTGCACTGAGGTGATCACACACATGTTCACTGAGGTGATCACACACATGTTCACTGAGGAGATCACACACATGTTCACTGAGGTGGTCACACACACATGTTCACTGATGTGATCACACACATGTTCACTGAGATGATCACACAACACACACATGTTCAACTGGAGGTGATCACCCCTATGTGCACTGAGGTGATCACACCAATGTTCCTGAAGTTGATCACAACACGTTCACTGAGGAGATCACACACATGTTTCACTGAGGTGGTCACACACACATGTTCCATGAGGGATCACACGCACATGGTTCACTGAGATTATCACCCACTGTGCACTGAGGTGTCACATACACATGTGCACTGAGGTGAATCACACCATGTTCACTGAGATGATCACACACACACAGGTGAACTGAGGTGATCACACAATTCACTTAGGTGATCACACGCATGTTCACTGAGTTGGATCCACCATGTGCACTGAGGTATCACACCTAGGTTCACTGTGAGGTGATCACACCATTTTCACTGAGGTGATCAAACCCATGTTCAACTGAGGTGATCACACCCTGTTCACTGAGGTGATCACACACATGTCACGAGGTGATCACACACATTTTCACTGAGTGATCACACCCATGTTCACTGAGGGTGATCACACACATGTTCACTGCGTGATCACACACCCATGTTCACCGTGAGGTGATCACACACAATTTCACTGAGGTGGATCACACACTGTTCACTGAGGTGACACACACATGTGCACTGAGTGATCACCACATGTTCACTGAGTGATCACACACATGTTCCACTGAGGTATCACACACCTGTGGGGCCCGCCTCCATCTGAGTGATGTTCACTGAGGTGATCACACACATGTTCACTGAGGTGATCACACACATGTTCACTGAGGTGATCACACACATGTGCACTGAGGTGATCACACACACATGTGCACTGAGGTGATCACACACATGTTCACTGAGATGATCACACACATGTGCACTGAGGTGATCACACACACATGTTCACTGAGGTGATCACACACATGTGCACTGAGGTGATCACACACATGTTCACTGAGGTGATCACACACATGTTCACTGAGGAGATCACACACATGTGCACTGAGGTGGTCGAGTACCTGAGAAGTCTAGTTGTAAGATGACGTAGTCTCTGAAGCTAATGAGAGTGAGGGAGCGGATAGAGAGTCTGTTATGCTGAGGCTGCAGACACACACACACAAACATACACACATTTTATGGTGCACTATACAGTGGTGTCAGATTGAGAATCGGATATTTGTTTGTATACATGTATGGACGTACGTTTATCATTTTGCACTTTGACCCTCATGTGTTGGTGTTTGCTTGGTAGTTGACCCTGTCCCCATACTTCACTAAATGAAATCCTTTGGTTTAGCGATCTTTACCCATATCATTAATAGTTTACCTCTTTGAAATAGGTTGTGTCTGACATATCTGAAAGTGTGTGGACTCAGTTATGTCTTACAAACTTAGGAGTTCATTTTCCATTCGAATTAGCGATGGTGGTAAGTTATCTTGGCTAATGCAATGTTCATCATAATTATAGCCCTAGTAACAGTATTGTTTGTACTCGAAAATTCATTGTCCAATAGTCAAGTCACAAAAGTAAGTCTTGTGCTGGTATGTCCAGTGAACCAGTGTGTGTGAGAGTGCAGAGTGTTACAGCTACTGCTTAGCTAAAGAATAGCACCACGTAAACATCAACTACCAAATAACATACTAGCTTCATTTACAGCTTCTTTGGCTACTGCAGCAGTAAGCCAGTCACAATACAGGGCAAGACAATAAACTGTGTGGTAATCTCTTAGAAATGTATTGTTGTTGTTGTTTTTCAATTCAAATATTTGCTGAGAGTAATTACTATGGCATTAAAACCCCTTACCATATGTCATATAAAAACTTGGCCGTTTTAAAGTAGCTGGAGTGTTTTTTGTTTTTGATTTTGTCAGGAGCACTGGTAGCTCATTTAGAGGAAGCTGTCACTACACGGGAAAATTGAAGTAAGAAAGTAATTACATATTTATTAGCTAAAATACACGGTCAATGGCTACATAGCTACTTGCAGTTACTTACAGAACTAAATAGACTGAAGGTGAACAGGATCTAAGACATTAACTTCAGGCAAGCTATATGAATGTAGCCCTATTGTTACTTTTGTATACAGATTTTGTAATCCACTTTTATCAGCTTCTACCTCGTGTGAAATACTTGTGCACAATGACTCGCTCGCCATTTGTGCTGAAGTACATCACTAGTTGTTACACTATCTGTTGGGTATGAATCATCAAACTGTATGACCTCTTCCAGGAGTTGGTATTGGTGGAAATTCAGACAGCAAACCTACCAGATAAAGCTTTCTTCTTTATCCCTGTGTGTGTGTATGTGTGTGTGTGTGTGTGTTGGGGGAGGAGGAGGGGAGATGTGTGCATACCTGGACAGATGCAAAGAAGGCTAGTAATGTAGGAAGAATGGATGTATAGAACTGAGTCCACACTTCTGCCAGCTTATCTATCATGGAGGCTTTGCCTGTCTGCTCGACCTTCTCTACTTCTTCCCTGAGCTTGCACATGGACTTCCTCATCACTTTATCATGGTAGTATTCACCAAGAAAGTTGCCAACGTCACTGGTAGAGATGGACCTGCATCCAGACGTTACAGTAGTCTAGCGCAGTGCGGAGGTTACACAACAACTACAGCCAATGCTAACCTGACTGTCTCGTTCAGGGCTGAGAGGTCCGTTTTCAACTCAGGGTAGCGCTTAAGCTGAAAGAGCCTAGCTACCGCATCGGTGATTCTGTAAATTAGAAGGTGTAAAAAGTGGACGTCGCTGAAATAGTAACCTACTTTAGCCACTGTTTCTCAGACATACTCACGGAGAACAATTGCTTGTTTAACGACTCTTTACCAGACAAAAGCATTCACGTTTTCTGTACACCCCCCCTTGGGTTGCAGGAACGCCCCCATTTTTGAAGGCCTGACAGAATTCAGTCAGGGAGGTTTCTAGTGAAGGGCTGCTATTTGAATACATTATTACCTGACAGAATTCAGTCAGGGAGGTTTCTAGAGAAGGGCTGCTATTTGAATACATTATATCAGGGGTAATCTGACAGTGGGGAGACCCCCACAAGCTTCTCTGATATTGTTGTACCACAAAGAGAGTTTAAATTGTGCACAGAAGATGTTATTGTCAAGATAGAGTGAGATGCACAAATAATTATGGTATAAAGTGATATATCAGGTTTATTGTTGTTGTTTTGCTATGAATTAAAATCTAGTTGTTTTTTTTTACTAGTCTTTCTTTTCAAATGGTCGCTCCAACCCTGTATAACTGACACTGAGAATTATTTATTGTAGTATGAAGTCTTGTTTTGTGAACCTCACTATATTATCACTCAATCACTACTGTCTTTGTCTCTGTTTGAAGATGGCGGAATGGGAACTAAATACACTTATCTTGTTGTTTATGCTTCGAAATGACCCTCGCTGCATTGGACATACTACTTTTCCCTCCTAAAACAACAATATCCTCTCTTTTTATTTGGTCTTTTACTCTGTTCAAAACGATAACTAAAAGGTAACTAAACCATGGCAACTCTCAGAATTGTTGCTAGATAACCACACACTCCTCAGGCTTCATCCTCAGGACCGGGACGGTTATCAGCGATAATTCCTCGAACCCATGGTGTGACTACTACATGTATATAACTGAAAAACTAATAAGCCAATGAATTTAATTACAGTTATTATATCCGGACAATTTCACATTAGACTAGAAGCAGTGATGGGGATTGAGATCCAGTCCACCAGACAAGGTCCAATGTCCTGTCTAGACTAGAGGCAGTGATGGGGATTGAGATCAGTCCACCAGACAACGTATTCACATCCAATGTCCTGTCTAGACTAGAAGCAGTGATGGGGATTGAGATCCAGTCCACCAGACAAGGTCCAATGTCCTGTCTAGACTAGAGGCAGTGATGGGGATTGAGATCAGTCCACCAGACAACGTATTCACATCCAATGTCCTGTCTAGACTAGAGGCAGTGATGGGCATTGAGATTCAGTCCACCAGACAAGGTATTCACATCCAATGTCCTTTCTAGACTAGAGGCAGTGATGGGGATTGAGATCAGTCCACCAGACAACGTATTCACATCCAATGTCCTGTCTAGACTAGAGGCAGTGATGGGCATTGAGATTCAGTCCACCAGACAAGGTATTCACATCCAATGTCCTGTCTAGACTAGACTAGAGGCAGTGATGGGCATTGAGATTCAGTCCACCAGACAAGGTATTCACATCCAATGTCCTGTCTAGACTAGAGGCAGTGATGGGGATTGAGATCAGTCCACAGACCCAAGGTCCAAGTCCTGTCTAGACTAGAGGCAGTGAGGGGGATTGAGACAGTCCACCAGACAGGTATCACATCCAATGCCCGGTCTAGGACTAGAAGCAGTGATGGGGATTGAGATCCAGTCCACCAGTACAAGGCCAATGTCCTGCTAGGGGATAGAGGCAGTGATGGGGCATTGAGATTCAGTCCACCAGGACAAGGTATTCACATCCAAGAGTCCTTCTAGACAGAGGCAGGATGGGGATTGAGATCAGCCACCAGACAACGTATTCACATCCAATGTCCTGTCTAGACTAGAGGCAGTGATGGGCATTGAGATTCAGTCCACCAGACAAGGTATTCACATCCAATGTCCTGTCTAGACTAGAGGCAGTGATGGGCATTGAGATACAGTCCACCAGACAAGGTATTCACATCCAATGTCCTGTCTAGACTAGAAGCAGTGATGGGGATTGAGATCCAGTCCACCAGACAAGGTCCAATGTCCTGTCTAGACTAGAGGCAGTGATGGGGATTGAGATCAGTCCACCAGACAAGGTCCAATGTCCTGTCTAGACTAGAGGCAGTGATGGGGATTGAGATTCAGTCCACCAGACAAGGTATTCACATCCAATGTCCTGTCTAGACTAGAAGCAGTGATGGGGATTGAGATCCAGTCCACCAGACAAGGTCCACTGTCTTGTCTAGAATAGAGCAGTAATGGGGAATTGCAGAATCAGTCCACCAGACAAGGTATTCACATGCCAATGTCTGTTTAGATAGAGAATTGATGGGGATTGAGTATCAAGTCAACAGACAAGGGTCCAATGTCTGTCTCGACTAGAGGCAGTGATAGGATTGAGATAAGTCACAGACAACGTATTCCACATCCAATGTCCTGTCTAGACTGAGGCAGTGATGGGCAGTGAGATTCGTCCACCAGACAAGGTATTCACATCCAATGTCCTTTCAGAATATAGGCAAGTGATGGATTGAGATCAGTCCACCGACAAAGTAGTTACATCCAATGTCCTGTCTAGACTAGAGGCAGTGATGGGCATTGAGATTAAGTCCACCAGACAAGGTATTCACATCCAATGTCCTGTCTAGACTAGACTAGAGGCAGTGATGGGCATTGAGATTCAGTCCACCAGACAACGTATTCACATCCAATGTCCTGTCTAGACTAGAAGCAGTGATGGGCATTGAGATTCAGTCCACCAGACAACGTATTCACATCCAATGTCCTGTTTAGACTAGAAGCAGTGATGGAGATTGAGATCCTGTCCACCAGACAACGTATTCACATCCAATGTCCTTTCTAGACTAGAGGCAGTGATGGGGATTGAGATTCAGTCCACCAGACAACGTATTCACATCCAATGTCCTGTCTAGACTAGACTAGAGGCAGTGATGGGCATTGAGATTCAGTCCACCAGACAAGGTATTCACATCCAATGTCCGTTCTAGATAGAGGCAGTGATGGGATTGAGATCAGTCCACAGACAAGTATTCACATCCAATGTCTGTCTAGACTAGAGGGCAGTGATGGGCATTGAGCGTCAGTCCACCAGACAACGTATTCACATCCAATGTCCTGTCTAGACTAGAGGCAGTGATGGGCATTGAGATTCAGTCCACCAGACAAGGTATTCACATCCAATGTCCTGTCTAGACTAGAAGCAGTGATGGGGATTGAGATTCAGTCCACCAGACAACGTATTCACATCCAATGTCCTGTTTAGACTAGAAGCAGTGATGGGGATTGAGATCCTGTCCACCAGACAACGTATTCACATCCAATGTCCTTTCTAGACTAGAGGCAGTGATGGGGATTGAGATTCAGTCCACCAGACAACGTATTCACATCCAATGTCCTGTCTAGACTAGACTAGAGGCAGTGATGGGCATTGAGATTCAGTCCACCAGACAAGGTATTCACATCCAATGTCCTATCTAGACTAGAAGCAGTGATGGGCATTGAGATCCAGTCCACCAGACAAGGTCCAATGTCCTGTCTAGACTAGAGGCAGTGATGGGCATTGAGATTCAGTCCACCAGACAAGGTATTCACATCCAATGTCTTGTCTAGACTAGAGGCAGTGATGGGCATTGAGATTCAGTCCACCAGACAAGGTATTCACATCCAATGTCCTGTCTAGACTAGAGGCAGTGATGGGCATTGAGATTCAGTCCACCAGACAAGGTATTCACATCCAATGTCCTGTCTAGACTAGAGGCAGTGATGGGCATTGAGATTCAGTCCACCAGACAAGGTATTCACATCCAATGTCCTTTCTAGACTAGAGGCAGTGATGGGGATTGAGATCAGTCCACCAGACAACGTATTCACATCCAATGTCCTGTCTAAACTAGAGGCAGTGATGGGCATTGAGATTCAGTCCACCAGACAAGGTATTCACATCCAATGTCCTGTCTAGACTAGACTAGAGGCAGTGATGGGCATTGAGATTCAGTCCACCAGACAACGTATTCACATCCAATGTCCTGTTAGACTAGAAGCAGTGATGGGGATTGAGATCTGTTCCACCAGACAGGTATTCACATCCAATGTTGTCCCCTTGCGAGACTAGAGGCCGTGATGGGGATTGGATCAGGTCCACCAGACAAGGTATTCACATCCAATGTCCTCTGTCTAGATAGAGGCAGGATGGGGGCATTGAGATTCAGGTCCACCAGACAGGTATTCACATCCAATGTCTGTCTAGACTAGAGCAGTGCTGGGCATTGCGGATTCAGTCCACCAGAACAAAGGTATTCACATCAATGTCCTGTCTAGATAGAGGCAGTGAGGGGAGATTGAGATAAGTCACAGACAACGTATTCACACCAATGTCTGTCTAGATAGAGGCAGTGATGGGCATTGAATTCTAAGTCCACCAGAAAGGTATTCACAGCCAATGTCCTGTCTAGACTAAACAAGCAGTGAGTGGGGGATTGAGAATCCGTCCACCAGACAAGGTCCAATGTCTGTTAGACTAGAGGCAGGGATGGGGATTGAAGACAGTCCACCAGACAAGGTATTCACATCTCAATGTCCTTTCTTAGACTAGAGGCAGGTGATGGATTGAGATCAGTCCACCAGAAAACAAAGTATTCACATTCCAATGTCTGGTCTAGACTAAGAGGCAGTGATGGGCATTTGAGATTCAGTCCACCAACAAGGTATCAATCCAATGTCCCTTTGTTCGAACTAGGAGGCTAGTGATGGGCATTGAGATTCGTCCACCAGACAAGGTATTCACATCCAATGTCCTGTCTAGACTAGAAGCAGTGATGGGGATTGAGATCCAGTCCACCAGACAAGGTCCAATGTCCTGTCTAGACTAGAGGCAGTGATGGGGATTGAGATTCAGTCCACCAGACAAGGTATTCACATCCAATGTCCTGTCTAGACTAGAAGCAGTGATGGGGATTGAGATCCAGTCCACCAGACAAGGTCCAATGTCCTGTCTAGACTAGAGGCAGTAATGGGGATTGAGATCAGTCCACCAGACAAGGTATTCACATCCAATGTCCTGTCTAGACTAGAGGCAGTGATGGGGATTGAGATAAGTCCACCAGACAACGTATTCACATCCAATGTCCTGTCTAGACTAGAGGCAGTGATGGGCATTGAGATTCAGTCCACCAGACAAGGTATTCACATCCAATGTCCTGTCTAGACTAGAAGCAGTGATGGGGATTGAGATCTAGTCCACCAGACAAGGTCCAATGTCCTGTCTAGACTAGAGGCAGTGATGGGGATTGAGATTCAGTCCCCCAGACAAGGTCCAATGTCCTGTCTAGACTAAGGCAGTGATGGGGATTGAGATCAGTCCACCAGACAACGTATTCACATCCAATGTCCTGTCTAGACTAGAGGCAGTGATGGGCATTGAGATTCAGTCCACCAGACAAGGTATTCACATCCAATGTCCTTTCTAGACTAGAGGCAGTGATGGGGATTGAGATCAGTCCACCAGACAACGTATTCACATCCAATGTCCTGTCTAGACTAGAGGCAGTGATGGGCATTGAGATTCAGTCCACCAGACAAGGTATTCACATCCAATGTCCTGTCTAGACTAGACTAGAGGCAGTGATGGGCATTGAGATTCAGTCCACCAGACAAGGTATTCACATCCAATGTCCTTTCTAGACTAGAGGCAGTGATGGGGATTGAGATCAGTCCACCAGACAACGTATTCACATCCAATGTCCTGTCTAGACTAGAGGCAGTGATGGGCATTGAGATTCAGTCCACCAGACAAGGTATTCACATCCAATGTCCTGTCTAGACTACAAGCAGTGATGGGGATTGAGATCCAGTCCACCAGACAAGGTCCAATGTCCTGTCTAGACTAGAGGCAGTGATGGGGATTGAGATCAGTCCACCAGACAAGGTATTCACATCCAATGTCCTGTCTAGACTAGAAGCAGTGATGGGGATTGAGATCCAGTCCACCAGACAAGGTCCAATGTCCTGTCTAGACTAGAGGCAGTGATGGGGATTGAGATCCAGTCCACCAGACAAGGTCCAATGTCCTGTCTAGACTAGAGGCAGTGATGGGGATTGAGATCGTGTAATGCTATCTAGACCAGACTTTGTGCCTGCATGTATGCAGTGCCTAGTCTCGTGTAGCCAGACCCTTTAACACCCTTTACCCGCTACACAGGGGGAGGAAAGGGTCTGGAACACTGCCGTTGACTCAGCGGTTCTAGCTCCACCCGGAAGTTGGTGGAGGTAATTAGGGCTTTAGCACTATGAATAACATTAGCAGTATCACAACTGTAACCACTCTTTCTGCGAGCTGCAATTTCGCGCATGGACAGTGACGAGTATCTCTGATGAGACTGTGTTAGATGCTGTGCACAAATCTTTGGACATCTGGGTTACTCGTGTCTAATGAAAGAATGAATACATTTTGACTGCAAAGACAGCTTCGATCCATTTTGCTGAATAAAAGTTTTCGCTCGCAAGTTTCTCCTTCACTTAATGTTATTCATAGTGCTAAAGCTTAATTACCTCCACCAACTTTTGGGTGGAACTAGAACCACTCAGTCAATGGCAGTGTTCCAGACCCTTTCCTTCCCCCGCGTAGTGGGTAAAAGTTGGTAAAGGGTCTGGCTACGTGAGACTATGCAGTGCCCACATGTCTAAAACTCTACTATGTGTTGCATGCTGTGTTCAGACAGTACTCTGAGTCTATACACTTTGTCCCCATATACTACTCTGTATGTATATAAGAATGTTGTGTCTAGATACTATACTCAGTGTCTGGATACAGTGTAGTCAGTGTTTATAGTTGAAGTGTTTCTTTATAATACAAATACATTTTGTTTAGGAGTTTTCAAGTTTGATCAAGCCTCTACAGACACTTCATTGTTTCCAAGGATGTGCTAGAGCTCCTGTCCTTAAAGTTTATGTTTCTTGGTCCTCCACGACAAGGCAAGAGTACAACTCGCCATTGCATTATGAAAGAGATCATAGATCTTCTGTCAGCAAAAGAAGAGGAGCAGATTCATGGCAGCACAGGCACAGTGGAGTGTTGTTCCAATATGTTAGTGCAAGGCTCGTCTGATCCAACTACAGCAGAAAGAAGAACACGCTGGACCATTGTTCAGAATCTTGCTCAGGAAGCATCTCTACTCTTTCACAGTCCGAAAGATAGCCTGGAGACTGAATCTACTTCTGAGGCAATAGCTGAATCCCGTGGAGGTAGTGCAACCACGGCAGAGGTCAGTCAGGCTAGCAGTACAGAGCAGTCGGAACAGCCACCGCAACCTTCATTATTGCAGAAGATGATGGCAAGATTAAAATCTTTTGCCAAACGTATGCATTCCAGGAATAGGGAATCCTCTCCTCTCTCACCAACACATGCCCAACTAGCTGATGCACCACAAGATTATTCTGAAATAGCTGCCATATTCAAGCAAGTGTCAAAACAACCACAGTTTGCAGAAGATGTGAAGCATTCTTTCAAAGCTTTTTTGAGAATGGTGGACACCAGAGGTCAGCCTGAGTTGATGGACATGCTACCAGCACTCATCATAGGACCTGGCCTCTACATGCTGTTGTTTAGCTACGAGTTTAAATTGGATGAGGAGTACCATGTCTTTTATCAGAGAGCTTCAGGAGAGACAACTGCACCAGCGAAATCAGAGTTTACTCTGCAAGAGTTGCTTTTGCATACTCTGGCCAGTATATCTTGTTTCAGTTCCTCCACCCATCTTCAACCTCTACCTGGAACAGACAACTCGGCCATTGGTGAGATACTGGAGTCCTCCAAGTCAGTAGTGTATCTAGTGGGTACTCACAAAGACAAGGTTTCTGAGGAAGACATCGCTACAGTCGACTCACAGCTTCAAAAAGTGATTGGAGACACTGACTTCTACAAGAAAGGCATCGTTCAATTCTGCTCAAAAGACAAGCTTGTTGTTTCTTTAGACAACATGGGAGGCAGAGTAGAAGAGATCAATCACTTGCACCAGCTACTGGAGAATGCCATCGAGAAACACTTTAAAAAGCTGAAAATTCCAGCTGTGTGGCTTCTGTTCAGCTTGTGCCTTCGCATGAGAGAGGTGAGGACAGCCAGCCTGGAGACCTGCTTGGCCCTGTCCCCATGCCTTCAATATGACACCATACAAGACCAAAGTAGCTCCGTGGTTTCTTCACCACCATGCCAGTGTTCTGATGTACTTCCCCAGTGTGCCTGGTTTGGAAGACCTGGTCATCATAGACATCCAGGTAGTGTATGACAGTATCACTGGTGTCATTCTCAAAGCCATAAGCTTTGATAGCGTAGGTCAGGCTACAGCCGAGAGATTCAGGAAGACAGATCGATTCACCATGAAAGATTTGAAGACAGCTACAGCTGACATTTCAGGAGATCTGGTTCCACCAGAGCAACTGGTAGCTTTGCTTGCATATCTTCACTTACTAGTTGAGATTGTGTCAGTCGAATCTTCTGATAGTAACTCAGTCATAGAAGGAGAGAAAGAATACATCATGCCTTGCGTGTTAGAAAACACTAGTGCAAAGGAACTTGACCAATTCCACAGAGCCTGCTCATCATGTATGGTAGAGCCTCTCTTGATGTGCTTCAGTAGTGGGTTTACTCCTATAGGACTCTTTCCTGCTTCAATGGCTTGTCTCATATCCAACAGGTCCTTTACTTTTGTCAGAGAAGGTGTCAAGAAAAACATGGTGCACTTTAAGTACGGATCTAAACAAATTTGTGTAACATTTATATCTCGATGTAAATATTTTGAAGTCGTAGTTTAGTGTGATCCTACATTCCAAGACTCCATTCACCATGAATGTACTGCTCTGAAACGTGAAATAGAGGACACTCTAAAGAAGGCTAGTTCCAGAATGAACTACAGCAGCTACATGGACTACCAGTTTGCCTTTGACTGTCGTTCACATGAAGGAGGGAGTCATCTCAGGATAGTTCACGAAGTAGAGTCCATTCCTTCAGTCATGAATTGCGTCTACAATTCACATGGAATTGCACTTCAGAGTAGACATCTCATTTGGTATGGACAGGTATGCAGAAAAAGAATATTTATTTCATTGTCTAATAATTATCTCGTATGCATTTGATATTAGAAATATGAGAAGAAAGATCTTGTGGTAGAGATCTCTGAAAGTAAGTCAAGTTATTGTTAGTATTTAATATGATTGAAAATGTTTTATTATTAGGTGGCAATAACTTGAGTGTATTTCTGAGTGTGTATCCTGACTTGGTCTTCTCAGTGACGCCTTGTGTCATGACAGTAGCTGATCACTGCTACAGTAAAAGACTCGTATCACAATATACCTATGACCAACTCATCCAGCGAGTGGACTGGATAGACACAGACAAGGCCAGAATTCTTCTGAGTAGCATTCGTAAAGTCTTGCTGTCTACACCCGGTGTTCTGACAGAGTTTGTTACTGTATTGTCTCAAGTGGACGATTGTAAACAAGTGGCAGATAAAATAAAGCAACAGCTCCAGTAAGTATATTGCTGTTATTGTGGTATTTGTTAATTGCTGTTATTGTGGTATTTGTTTATTGCTGTTATTGTGGTATTTGTTAATTGTATTGTTTGTTTGCGTATTAGAATTGTGGATTGAATTCTGTCAACACTACATGGACATACGTTTGAAAACATTGATTGTATTTTATTTTGCACTTTTTATATCAGTGGATAATGTATCCCATAGTCCAAATTTAAATTTGACATTGAATTCATTTGCTATTTTTTTATTTTATGGTTATATATTTTAAACATTTATTTCAAAATAATAAAAAAAATTGTTCTGACATTACAATAGTATTCAAGATATTTTCTTTTACATAGCTATTGATTTATCAGATAGCTAAATTAATCTCAGTGAAAAATATGTTTATATTCCAGCTGCTGTAAGTATCCTTGTTGGTGGCTGTATAGCTACAATGATCCATCACCTCTCTTGTCTGACAGTATCTTGCTGGCAGTGTACAGTGATCCATCACCTCTCTTGTCTGACAGTATCTTGCTGGCAGTGTACAGTGATCCATCACCTCTCTTGTCTGACAGTATCTTGTTGGCAGTGTACAGTGATCCATCAACTCTCTTGTCTGACAGTATCTTGCTGGCAGTGTACAGTGATCTATCACCTCTCTTGTCTGACAGTATCTTGCTGGCAGTGTACAGTGATCCATCACCTCTGTAGTATCTTGTCAACAGGTTGTAAGAAGCTGTTGTTTATCATCCGTAAATGTAATATAATATAATCTACATCATTTACATTATTACCATGTCACTTATTTTTTCTAACTCTACTAGCTAGCTGTATCTCTTGATTTTATTATTGTTTTTAGAAAATGTTCGCATTTTTGAAGTTGCAGTTTCTCTCATTCTATTGTAAAAATACTCCAGACAATGCAAAAAATAGTAAAATAGCAAGAAAACATCCAGTACGATGCAAAGAATACCAGCTTATACTTGGCTTTGTCCATATAGCTACATTTAAACTGTTGAAGTGAATTCAGTTCTACTAAAGTTTCAATGTTGATCTCAACAATGTTGAATAGAATCATCCAAGAATTTGTGTGCAGAAATCCACTCTGTATTGAATAGTGGGATCACGAATCTGTTGGCTTAGAAGCTACACGAGTGTTAGGTAAATATGGCCACACAGCAGATGAGTGGTGTTCTCCTGCATTTATTGTGTTCAAAGCACAATGAACAATGCTATGACCTGGGGATGTAATAACCCAACGTAATCACCTAATGTGATAAACATAGGTAGACAATATGGGAAAATACTGCCCTAAGTAATGCATCTCCTATGGGGCAACAGTTATTGAACTCAAACTCGTGTAATACTGCTGGCTGGTCATTATCATCATCTAAACTGATGCAATTACTCTGTGTAGATTGAACTCTCTCTGTACTAGAATGAGAGAGCTCCACAATAGCAACTAGGGTATCCATTCAATGGATACCAGGAAACTAGAAATCACAAGACGACTCACTTCGTTTAGTTGTGACATCAAGCTATATTGATTATTACCGCCACACAGCTACTTTGAAGTTATACTATTATAATCATGTTCTACTGGAACGCGTCAATAATATTGTCGACCATTTACAAATTAGGCTGCGCGAAAAAAATATTCGCTCAATTCGCTCCGCCCACGTTGCTTTTTAGTCCATCTCTGTAACAGAAAGTTCATAAGATGGAGTACCAACTCAGGGTTAATGAAGCCTACGCCGCGAATTACGTGAAGAGGAAGGAAAGAGAGGAAAGATCACACCGTAGGTACTTTGTTGAAGATGCAGATATTTTAATTTTTCGCGAAATATTTTTACAGTGAAAGAGAAGTATGGGGATGCGGCATTAGAGGACTCCAGCGAGAGCTCTTCTGAAGAGGAAGACGAAGATGGGGAAGGCTGGACCGGTGATATGGAAAAACAGTTTTTGAGGACACTATCTTTGATAAAAAATAAAGACCCTTCCATTTATGACACTGCTACCACTTTTTACCGTAAGCATTGTTGTCAGCTACGGACAAGTTTCATTGATAATGAGTGATTACACTTACGTGATCAGTTATTCACCCCTCCATATCGATTGTTCAAACTGGTCTGCTGACAACCCTTTACCACCTACCTGACCTCGTTCAGTAGTGCTATGGAAGTAGATGACTTGCACTTCTCCTGGTCTTTCAGAGAAACACAACACATTATCCTTTTTATCTTTGTCATTAACTCTGTCTTAGTTTAGAGTGAGGATTTGTCCCATTTCAATAGTTAGGTAAAACCTCTGAACTGAGAATGATTTGGGACCAGGCTTTGAGTTCACAAATCAGAGGTTGTTTACTTTACGAGGTGACAAGCAGTATATACTGTATTGGATGGGGCAAGCTGAAAATTCACTAATAGAGAGGTAATTTGCAGGTTGGAAAGTTACTATCAGAGGTTCCAGTGTATTAAAAAAAAAAAAAAAAAAAAAGTGAAGAAATCATTTGTTACAGGAGATATTACTTATTAGAAATATGAATTGATCTTTGTTGCCTTTGTGTGTGTGCACATGGCACATGTGCGTATGTGTGTGTATGTATGTGTGCATATGTATGTGTACATGTGTGTATGTTTGTGTGTGTATGTTTGTGTACATGTGTGTGTGTGTGTTAGAAACTGAGTCTACTGAAGAAGCGAAGCCTAGTGTCAAGAAAGTGAAGCTGGAACCAGTTCACTTGAAAGACTTTGAGAGACAGCAGCTGTTACAGAAAGGAAGGTAGGTCTACTGTCATGGGCATGGCACCATAATGCTATAGCAACCATGTAGCAGTTGTGGGTGTATATCGAATTGAATTGAAGTCTGAACCATCATAAAGGATCGCAATGCTGAAACTAATGAAGAATTACTGGATTTAATATTCATGACAATAATAAATAATTAAATATATGAATACATTAAATTAATTACATGTTACAATCTAATATATAACTAGTGGTGTGCTTGAGCACAAATGGCAAGCGAGCCTTAAATTACACTATTGTTAAACTATTGATTTTAACAACTAACATTCAAACTACTAAAATAAAGTCGAGTTGTTAAATTACGCATATACGGTAAAGGGGTTTCAATGCCATAGTAACCGCTCCCCTCAACTGTTTGAATTGAAAAAGAAGCAACAAAATCTAGTCACGTTATTTAAAATTTTCTTTGTGATATTCTTAATAGTAGTTGTAACGCACAATACTTTCACACAACTGAACATACCTACGCAAGACTTACCTTCGTGGTTCGTCTAGTGGACAATGAATTTTAAAGTAAATACTGTTGAGTAGGGCTTATAACTGTGACAAATAGCGTATTAACTTACCACCACCACTAACTCAAATAGAAATGGAGCTCCCATAAGTTTTTGAGCTTTAACTGCACCCGCAAAACAATTCAAAGTGGTAAACAATTCAATTTCTAAGGTGATACGGGTAATGATCGTTAAACCGGAGGATTCTGTTTAGTGAAGCTTGGGACGGGGTCGAACACGAAGCGAACACAAAAATATGCGAGGGTCAAAGTACAAAATGACATACATACGTCCAAATATAAAAATAAACAAATATCTCAGATTTTCAATTGTGTTATCCCTGAGAGTGTCTCGCTCGCTCGCCAATAATTGTAGCAATCTGAATTAAGGCTGTGTGTGTGTGTGTGTGTGTGTGTGTGTGTGCGCTGGTATTAGCATGGCAGGAGTGAGTGAGTCAGAAGATGAAGAAGATGAACCAGGAGGGAGAGCTGCTGGGGATCTTACTTATGTTCAGGAACAAAACCAGCTTCGTAAAAGTTTTCAAGAAGCTGCCAGTATTCCGGAAGGACAGGAGGATGAGGATGCGAGTGGCACGGGTGGTGGGTTGCTGGTATTGAGGAAGAAGACACAGGAGGAGAAGGTAAGGGAGGAGGCGTGGCATGCCAATGCTGAGTTTGGTATTTGTGACAGCTATGGTTAGCTAACACTCACTGTGAAGTTTACTTGGAGTCTTGAAGGTACTTGAAAGGCCTACTGGTTGAGATATATTATTACGATAGTTTCTAATTTGGCATTGAAGAGCTGGTGTGTAGTGTGAAATGATTTGATCTTATGGGTGAACAATAGCACATCCTATTTCTCTATGACAAGAATCATTGGAGGTTGAAATGTGTATGTGCACAAAGAAACATTAAGAAAGGTTTAGTGCCGGTAGTTTGAAGACCCTGTTCCTTTTTAATGATGTGAAATGCTAACAAAGGATCCATTTTAAGATGTGTTACCAAAGAGATGGTAACTAGGGATTCACTTTAAGATGTGTTACCAGGATAGAGAAGAGGATGAATACGTGCAGTGGTTGAAAGGCGACGGAGAGCACATAGCTGAGGAGATGGGCAGAGACTTGGCTCCTCTTCGTCAGTTCTGGAGTGATCCTTCCCTCGATGAGGGAGAGAGGTTTCTCAGAGACTTCATCCTCAACAAGGGACACCTGGAAGACAGAGTGGACAGGTAAACATGCGCTTGATGATAGTCTAGAGATCATTTGTTGAAAAGTTTGCTAGTTGAAGACATTGGAGAGGAGAATGTCAATGTAGAAGTGATTGCCAGAGGGGACCAAATCAATAGTGTGGGGGTGGGGAGCAGAAATGTTTTCACGAGTTGTTGTCAAGAACGTGTATTTTTATAAGCAAACACAATCAAATCACGCTACAATAGTGTATTCATCATTAACACAAAGCATATAAATCTATGGCTGGGATGAACAGTCAGACAGAATTTAGTGAATCTCCTAGACATCTTCAAATGTGTTCTTCGGATAATTTCAAATGAAGATATCAGTCTGACAACAGAACGTGAAGTTGAATTCAACGTATCAATTAAGTCATCTCCATTATGCCAGCAGTGCATTCTATGTCTGTCCCTCCTCCCCCCTCTCCCCTCCCCCCTCTCCTGACTAGTGTGATGGAGTGTTTGGTGGTTTTAGTTGTGTCTGTCATTTCTTGCTTGCCATCCGGTACAGGGTCCCTACCTATCACGAGGTTGTCCAATCAGATTCAGAGGTCAGTGATGATCAAGCCACTCCGAGAGATTCAGAAGATGAAGATGCATTGGAAGAACAGGAAGTGTTCGAGAAAAAATTTAACTTCAGATTTGAAGAGCCAGACGCAGATTTAGTGAGTACGACAGGAAGGCGGAGCCTGTTAGATAGTGAGAATATTGAAGACAATGTATGTGCCCCCCAGAAAACATTATGATGACCTTTATGGTGAAATTTGCTGTAAAATATTCGTATCATAACAGGGATGGTCTTGGCGTCGTAATGAAGAGTATGGTGTGTCTGAGACGTGTGCCGTTTCAATATGTACATGTGTTCTGTGATGAGTTTAAATATTGTCTGACGTTTATCATATTAAATGTTACCAGAGGATGGTTAATTTTAGCTGCTAACTACAGGAGCTCAAAACTTAATGATAATGAAAAAATAAAATTAAAAGCTGGTGCTGAACTGATTTTTATAAGCTCCAAGAAATGCAGAAGTTGATGGTTTAATTGGATTGCTGTGAATGTGTGCTACATTGTGTGGAATTACATACAACTAGATCAAAGTAATAGGGTTATCATCTGGGCTGGCACAGGAGCAGTTTAAATGATGTCATCATAAATTACATCACTCACAATACGTGATGTCATCATAGATTACATCATACTCACAATACGTGATGTCATCATAGATTACATCATACCCACGGACTCTTGAAAATTCGTATCGGCATGAGGATGACAAGAGAAAGAAGAAGAGAAAAGAAAGAGCAGAGAAGAAGGCATTGGAGGGGGTGGAGAGGAAGGAAGAGATCAGACGGCTGAGGAACTTGCAGCAGAAAGAG
>WLWD01003093.1_pt1 | contig 23542 bp, 8 predicted proteins | sample 6712731 | NCBI WGS metagenome assembly WLWD01 (sample SAMN12718690, study PRJNA576275) | sponge metagenome | isolation source: marine sponge | host: Mycale hentscheli | place: New Zealand: South Island, Marlborough, Capsize Point | collected 2014-11-01 | reverse complement strand
TACGTACCTTTTAATGTTACCTACTCTGCCTTAGGGACATGCCATAGCTGGGCTGTACACAGAAAAGGGACAAAACAACTTTCCTAGATTTAGGAGGGGCAATGAAAGTAAAATATAACACATTCAAAGACCCTTATAGTTGATATCATGACTTCATGATGCATAGTCAACATAGTCTGGCATAGCCGACCCTATACATTCTATTATTGGGGACGTGGGGAAGGAAAGCGTCTGGGGACATGGCCGTACTAAATTTGTTCTAGAGGAATGTGGAAGTGGTAAGTGCCCTGCCCCCCTCCCCACTTTGACATCTGAATTTCTACCGCAATAGATGCAGATCGACTTTCCGACTCTTTTTTTTTTTTTTAAGTTTCTGTAGCTTTTGCTGACAGATTACTGGGCTATCACAGAGTTGCTGGTGGAGGTGATCACACCTTTAGCGACACGTAGAGACATATTTGGAAATTTTCCAACAGACTACGATCTGCTTTGAGTGTCTTTTTTTCCGCCATGCTTGCTAAACCTAGCTGTGAAAGAGTGACCGACACGTACAGGAAATTAGACAGAAAATAGCCATACTTGCTAAACCTAGCTCTGAAAAGGTGGTCGACAGTATAGGAACTTTTATATGTGGTTGAGGAGGGTCATTCCCAGTAATTTGCTAATGGTAATTGACCGCCGCAATGTGTGCAGCAGAACAAATTTGGTACGGCCATGTCGCCAGACCTTTTCCTCCCCACGCCCCCAATTACAAAAGAAAAAGGGTTGGCTACGCCAGACTATAGTCAGCATAGTAGTACTAAAAGATTTCTAGGAGGAGACGAATACTTTTTTTAATTTGACATAAAGCAAACAATCCCTCTCATTGCATTAATGCTCTGGGTTAGCTTCAAAAATTACTCCGTATTATAAAACCCTCATTGTTTGCTTACTCTACTCTGACATAGTGTAGGAACAATAGCCACTCCCTATGCAGGTTTCTTAAACACGCCATATTTGATCACTGGTCTGTTGAATTTTTTACGGACTTTAAATACAAAGAAAAGAATATAAATAAGCTGCGTATTCATTTTGGATTTAGCTGTAGTGGTGGCTTACTCAGAACTAAATACATTATAGCAAACATTACCAGGAAATCCCAGTTAAGTTGTTTTTTTTTTTAATCTTGCATGCTATTAGTAGCTTTCATGACCATTATTAGATAGCTACGTGAATGCCCCAGTTTGCTGCTAAAATCATCTTTTATCGTAAACATGTCAAGGAAAAAAATAATCAAATTACTTTTAACCACATCGGCTTCCGTAATACTTGGCAGTGGGTTAATGATATCAACTTGACACAATCAATTCCTTTGGTGACACCATACCTATTTCATGAATTTTGGTATGGGTCACTTTTAATACAACACTAATTTTGTCAGTTGCACCTATTCCTTTGGTTTAATCAACATACATAATAATCTAACAAACATTACACAACAAATAATAACATGAAAATTATAATATTAAATAAATAAATAAATAAATAAATAATAAATATATATATAAGTAAATATTTACATAAATATTAATAATAAATAAATATGAAATAAATAAATAATAAATAATTATATATAGAATAATAAATAAATAAATTAATAAATAAATAAAAAATAAATAAATAAATACAATCAAATAAATATACAAGTAAATAAATAAAATAAATAAAGAATTAATTAATAAATAAAGAGTAAATGTATAAATAAAATACATAATAAATGGAAACATAAATAAGCAATTTAAAAAATCAATCCTAGTACCTTGGAGTTCAGGCCATCCTCTGGTCTGGGATGCAACATTTCCTGATACTTTTGCTTCCTCATATGAAAGTCGGGCCACCTTGGAGGCTGGAGGTGTTGCATCCCTGGCCGAAGAAAGGAAGTCTGCCAAGTATGCACATCTGGCACCTCAGTTTATTGTACAGCTAGTCGCCATAGAGACCTCAGGCGCCAGAAGTTAGGCAGACGCATCCACCTGGCCACGGAAGACCCGCTCAGTTCCTCCTTCAGCGGCTGTCAGTAGTGGTACAACGGGGAAATACGGCAGCAATTTTAGGCAGTACAGGCAACTAACTTATTCATCATATTTAATAAATAAATTTACTCTGTTATTGTAACTCATTTGTGATAATAATAATATATAATTAATAAGTAAAAGCATAAATAAATATAAATGAATATATATAAATAATTTTATAGACCATCATAAAATCAGGATATCATATTCATTCCTTTATTTTTGCCAAAGTTTTGTTAGTGAAGGCTCTGATAATTTCAATTTATTAAATGTTTTATTTATTTACTTATTATTTATTTAGTTGTTTGTGTGCTTGCTTGTCTATCAATTTATTTACTTACTCACTTATTTACTAATATACTTGTTTACTTATTCATTTATCTACTTATTATTCTTATTTATTTAGCTATTTACTTATATATTTATTTGGTTAATTATTTTTTAAATTACTTATTTATATTTCTTTATTTTTCTTTATTATTTACTTATATATATAATATACATAATACTTATAGCACGAGTCAGAGTACAATATGGGAAAATATTTTACGAGCACGCAAAATATTTTCACGAGCCAAAGGCGAGTGAAAATGTGGCGTGAGAGTAAAATATCATTCCCATATTGTACGACGAGTGTGATAAGTGATTTATTGCTTCTTTGAAAATTTTCTCAACCGGTTACAATACAATTTTCATTGATTTTACTCGCTACGCGCGTGCTACAAGTAGCGTACAATATAAACCGTACAATATGGGAGAATACAGAACGCTCGCGTGATGCGGAAATATTCAAGTAAAAATATCAAAGCTGCAATAAATTTACTTATTTGCTTCTGTACTTATTCATGTTATTTGTATTGGTTTATGAAATATATAGTTAACAAAGAGTTATCCAATTTGTTACAAGACATACACAATTGAGTTTTCAGCTGAGTTAAAGAACACTTTGTCAACTACCATGTAAACTTCCACTTGAAGAGTTTACAAGCAGTTTGCAGGGCCGTCCATTGTGAACTACTTGCACACTTTTTGGCAACTACTTGTAAACCTTGAACACTTGTTAACTCGTTGAAAACTTCAAGTTCACAATTTGCAAACTACCCTTGTAAACTTGGGCTTTTGGCCCTGTGAATATTCATACAAATGTCTCCTCTTGGGACTCATGGGCTGAGCTGCAAGTTCAGTGTAGGCAGACATTCTAAATAAATGAGATCATCCACCTCACTCTGTCAGCAGCTAAAATCCCCTCCAGATTGAAACCTCCTGGCTTTTCCAGATCCGATGGTAACTAGTAAGATTGGCGATTGCTACTACCAGTGTATTTGAAGGTAATGAGCTTGTGCAATGCAGCGTGTGATATCGTGAAATATGTCATGGGTCATAAACTTGAAAATACTATTGTGAATGATTGGGAGCCCCAATAACGTTACTCCCAACCGTGGCAGGATTGGCCCCATTAAGTCCTAATGACGTACGGAAATCTAGCTGTTCGCGTGACCTCTGATACGCAAGGTCTACTACTACACTAGCCCAAAAGCACGCACTCCCCTCTTTGACAACAAGCGAGGTTTAGGATACTTAACGACCAAAAATAGAGTAATTACATTTACTTAAGTAGACTGCACAATGATATAGAACCAGTGGTTTTCAGGCTTATGAATAACATTATGTGTGGAAAGGGTCGACACTAAATGATAAGTCTGTGTATGCATTGTGAGGTGACAATTAGAGGTAATGATTGAGTTTGTTCTTCTTCTACTGTTCTTGGACGTAGTCCTGAACATCCTCCCGGGCGGCGAGAACTCGAGCTTGATCTTGTTGGTTGGTTGCTGGTGGCCGACCATTCTCCGGGGCGGCTGGAGAAGAGTCATGACGCAGGGAATCAATCTGTTGACCGCCCTGGTGATGGATTTCCCGTGGCAGAGAAGATCCACAGTTCGGACGACTTTGTCTGGTCCTGGATAGATCTTGATAATCTTTGCGATGGGCCATGTGCGGTGTTGGAGTGTCTCATCTTTGACGAACACAACATCGCCTATCTTTACGTTGGACGTGGCAGCTGTCCATTTCGTGCGATGGTGGAGTGATTGGAGATAGGTGGTAGACCAGATTTTCCATAGATCTTGTGAAAGTCTCTCCGTCAGCCTCCATCTCCTGAGGTTGGAAATCTTGGCATTACTGGACTGATGGATGAAGGGGCTTTCATGGGTCTCCCGATCAAGAAGTGTCCGGGAGTGATGACAAGTAGCTCCGTGATGTCGTCTGTGTGACCTGGTGTCAGCGGGGGATTGCTTCAGCCTCCGTGAGAGTTGTGTAAATCTCATCAAATGTCATACGATGAGGAGAAACAGACTTCCTTAGGGCGACTTTCATACGTCTCACAGCAGCTTCCCATAGTCCACCGAAGTGAGGTGTCCGGGGAGGGATATTGTGCCACTCAAAGCGGCTGTCTTGGCTAAAGTGAGAGATGGCAGTCTTGGTGTCTTTGTTCTTGAGGAAGCTTGACAACTCGGCGAGATCGGCTTTGGCGCCCACGAAATTGGTGCCATTATCGCTGAACACATGGGCTGGGACTCCTCTTCGGTTGATAAACCTTCGGAACGTGGCAAGAAATTCCTCAGTGGAGAGCCCTTTACAAAGGTCGAGATGCACTGCCTTGGTCGTGAGGCAAATGAAAACAGCTACATACACCTTCAAGTAGGACGGTTTTCGAAGCTTGTCGGATTTCATAGTCAAAGGACCGGCAAAATCAATGCCCACTAGAGCAAATGGGGGTGCTGGGGTAGTCCTGCTGGTTGGCAGTAGTCCCATCTGGTACGACAATGGATTGGCATACGCACTTGGCATGTTGGGCAGTTCCTGGATAACTTCTTGACGAAATTTCGAAGTCCAGGGATCAGGAACTCTTCTGTGAGAATTGCGATGAGAGCAGAAGTTCCTGGGTGTCCATGGTGGACGTGAAGAGTAGAAATCAGCAGTTGTGTGAGCTGACTCTTGATTGGGAGATATGTGAGACTCTTGGGATTTCCCGATGGCAGTCTGACTCGGCAGAACACGACCAGGGTGCCTGACTTGTCGATGGCTGTCTGGAGCTTGGCCAGTGGGTGAGATTTAGGAGGTAGCTGTCCAGACTTGATTCGGGTGAGAACTTCAACATCCTGACGTTGTGCTGTGTTGTATAGAGCCATCCTTGCTCTAACAACCTCTTCCCCGGCGAGAAGAGAATCCCTCTTGCGGTCAGCGTTCGAAGGTCTGGCATTCTTGGTGAATCGAAACATCCAAGCTACTACACGAGTGAGCTTGAAGAAGGACGAGTAGTTCTCAGTGAAGGATGGTGGTGGTGTTGAGATGATGAGGCAGGTAGTCTTGATCCCAGGTGGATCCTTGACAAGTACCTTGAGTATAGGCGGCCACTCTGTCGGTGGTAGGCGTAACCATGGAGGTCCAGTCCACCACAACGTAAAGGCGATGAGTTGAGTGGCTAGGATTCCCCGGCTGAGAAGGTCGGCTGGGTTCTCCTTTGTGTTGACATATCTCCAGTGTGAGGCGTGGAGATGTTGATTGATGGCAGTGACGCGGTTTGCCACAAAGGTATGAAGTCGGTGGGGTGGAGTGTCGATCCAGTGAAGTGTGATGGCTGAATCAGACCAAGCGTACTGTTTAGATACAGGGATGCTCAGTAGCTTGCCCACGTGAGAGATCATCTTGGCCAGGAGTAGAGCAGCAGTGAGTTCTGCCCGAGGGATTGTCATGGGCTTGACTGGTAGAACTTTTGCTTTGGCTGTGACCAAGGATGTTGTGGTAGATCCATCTTCTTGAACGACTCGAAGATAAATCACTGCTCCGTTTGCAACCGAGGAGGCATCCGCGAATCCATGGAGAGAGGCGAAGACGATTGGGCAGTCGGATTGGATGTATCTCCTGGCAATGGAGTGGTTGGTGATGAGAGGCAAGTGAGATAACCATTCATTCCAGGTGTCGAGAACGTCTTCTGGAACTTCGGTGTCCCACGGGATCCTTCGTTTCCAGAGGGATTGGAGTAGGATCTTGGCTGGAATTATGGCAGGTGCAAACAGACCCAAGACGTCGAATACTTGAGCTGTGACCGAGGCGATGACTTTCTTTGTTATCTTGGCAGGGCAGTGAACTGGGGTGGCAATGTGAAGCGAGTCTTGCTTGGAATCCCAGTGGATGCCCAGGGCTTTCTTGTATTCAGCAGGAGACGAGATTTGCAAGTTGTCAGATTCCTGTAGGTCGAGAGGAATGAGTGACTTGACTTCGTTGGAGTTCGATCTCCACTTGCGTAGAGTCATGCCTGCTGACTGAAGAAGCGTGGTGAGCTGCTGATGAATGTTGTTGACTTCATCAACTGTGTCGGCTCCAGACAGTAGGTCATCGACGTAGAAATTCTCTCGAATATTCTTAGCAGCAACTGGATAGGACGACTCATGGTTGTCTGCCAACTGTCGGAGGACCTGGGTGGCGATGAAAGGTGAGGTTCTGACTCCGAATGTGAGACGCGTCATCCGGAACTCCTCTAGACGACCAGATTCATTCCTCATGAAAAATCTATGTAGGTCCCTGTCATTGGGATCGAGCCAGACTTCTCGAAACATCTCCGAGATGTCGGCTGTGATGGCAAACTTGTGATGGCGGAATTTGATGAGGATATCCGCTAGCAGAGGGTAGAGGTTCGGGCCTGTAAAGAGTGTGTCGTTCAGCGAGATGCCCGTTGAGGTCTTGGCTGACGCATCGAAGACCGCTCTGCACTTTGTCGTAGTCGAACTCTCCTTGAAAACTCCTTGTATGGGAAGGAAGTAGGTGGGGGTGTTGGAGAGCTGGCGGTGAGGAACTTGCTCAGCGTGTCCTAAAGTGACATACTCCGAGAGAACAGCCTGGAATTCCTCCATCTTGCCTTTCTTGGTGAGAGACTTCTCGCTGGCAAGGAACCTCTTGATGGCTTGAGGTCGAGAATCCCCGAGAGTTGAAGGATCGAGTTTCTTGGGGAGGGTGATGATGAATCTACCATCCGGAGCTGTGCGGTGAGTCCGGGCGAAGTGATCCATCGCTTGTTGATCATCTGGAGATAGATCTGGAGCTGGGTCGACTTTATCCATCTCCCAGAGCGTGCTGAGAGCATTGTCGAGTTCTTCATCCTGAGTTTGGACTAGGAACATTGGTGGCTTGTCAGTGTGGGGATCCAGACCCTAAGCTCTGGACCGCGCTACAACAGATTAAACTGGTGGACAGCTTATAGTCGCTGCCACCAGAATGTCAACAGTGTTCTCGCTGCGCACAGCTTGAATGGCCTTCTTACGAAGGTAAGTTTAGTGTAATGTAAAATGTATGATGACAAGCACCAACAGACACTGACTGACACTGCTCTACAACTCATGATTACAACTATTTATATGTGTGATGGAGCAGGGCCCCTCAGATCTTACGAAACATGACAATGACCATTCATACTACAACAATTAGGACCAAGTTCATACTACACAAATACGTAAACATATATAGTTCAGCTTGAATCTTCCCGCTCTAATGTCTCATGTGGGAGTGGCTCCCGTTCTACTCCCACATCTCCCCCCTCCTGGAAAAGATGTTCGCTCTCTCCATCACCAACATCTTCATGACATCTGCTCAAGGCGTCTGCCACGATATTCTCAGAACCTTTCCTGTAGGTAATCGAAAAGGAAAATTCAGACATCTTAAGAGCCCAACCTTGAACTCTCCGATTGCATTGCTTCCCAGCAACCAACGATTCCAGACCTCTGTGATCCGTCACAATCTCAAAGTGTTTCCCGTAGAGGAAATAAGCGAAATGGCTCGCCGCCTCCACAACTGCTAAGCACTCCAGCTCCTGAGCGCTGTACCTCTGCTGTGCCCCTTTCAACTGATGAGAGAAGAAGGCCACAGGTCTCCATTCATCCTCGCGTCTCACCGACAGAACAGCCCCAATACCCGAGCTACAAGCATCGCACTCTAACATAAACGAGTCCTCCTTGTGAGGAACACATAAGACAATGCTGTTACAAAGACATAAACACAACTCACGAAAAGCCTCTACCATTGAGCTTGTCCACACAATCCTCCCACAAGCCGATCCAGACGTATGTGGCGTCAAGACGGCAGTCCAACGGTGCATACCCCTCACAAACCGTCGATAAAAGCCCACAAGGCCGAGGAAGCTTCTTAACTGCTTCCTGCTCCTTGGCATTGGGTGGTCCGCGATCGCCCGAACCCTGTCCCCAGGGACAGACACCACACCATCGCCGATGAGGTGACCCAAAAATTCCAACTTCCTTTTCCCAAAAACACATTTCTTCCTCTTCACTGTCAAACCCGCTACTTTCAATACTTCAAACACTTCTTCCAAGTGTTTCAAATGCACTTCCCAACATTCAGATACCACCAACACATCATCAATATATACCCGTGCATAATCTGAACACGGCACCAACACCTGATCCATCAGTCTTTGGAAGACTGAAGGAGCGTTTGTGAGTCCAAAAGGCATCCGCCTAAACTGAAATTTCCCAAACGGACACACAAATGCTGTCTTCTCCCTATCCTCCTTCCTAACTACCACTTGATGAAAACCCTTCTCCAAGTCCAACTTGGATAATACACGTCCTACTCCAATCCTTTCTATCATTTCGTCAAATCCTGGTATGTAGTACGGCTCCCATACCGTTACCCCATTCACCTTCCTAAAATCCACACACAACCTTATCCCACCATCCTTCTTTTTAACTGGTACCAACGGAGAAGCCCAAGGGCTACTGCTCCTTTCAATGATACCACTCTCCTCCAACAAATCTAATTCCTTCTTTACCTCGTCTCTCACTCCTAGTGGCACCGAGTAGGGCGTCTGCCTAATAGGTGACACATCTCCCGTATCTATAGTCAACTCTACCCTGTCGGTACATCCCGGTTTTCCCTCAAACAAACATTCATACCTTCCCAACAACTCATCTAGTTCCCCCTTGACGAAACCTTCGCACTCCCCACTCAATACATTTCTCTTACTGACTTCTTCTTCTAACACCACATCTACTCTGTTCACTTCTAATCTCTCCTTATACTCCTTCAAGCAATTCACATGCACGACTCGCACATGCTTCTCAGACTCTAACGCATTAATCCGATAGTTCACTTTCCCCAATCTCTCTTTCACTCTATAGGGACCCTCCCAGGAATCCGCCAGCTTACTGTGCATACCTGGTACCCTGTATAACACCACTGTCCCGCTTTAAACTCTCTCAACTTGCACCCCCTATTCATGTAACTCAACCTACTCTGTTTACCCTTCACCATCTTAACTGCTGCACATTCCCTCATTCTCTCTAACCTCTCAGCCATACCTCTTACCCACTCACACACATTTAACTTCTGACTGTCTACCTCATAGAGCCCGTGATACAAGGCATCTAGAGGAGTCCTAACTCTATACCCATACACCAAGTCAAAAGGACTAAACCCGCTGTCTGCATGGGGCATCTGCCTCAATACATACAAGACAAAGTTAACCTGTCCTACCCAATCTACTCCATCGCTCACACACTTACCCAATATCCCCTTAAAAGTCCCGTGCATCCTTTCCACCGCCCCGTTGGTTTCAGGATGATACGGAGAAGTCCTAAGCTTCTCGATTCCCAACAAACTACACAACTCTCTCACTACCCTACCACAAAACTGACTTCCCTGGTCAGAAAGCATTCTCTCTGGCACTGACGTCCTAGAAAATATGCCCCACAAGCCCTCGGCTACAGCCTTGGCTGTAATGCTCCTCAGAGGCACTGCCTCGGGCCATCGGGAAGCAAGACAAACGTACGTTAACAAGAACCGACAGCCCCCTTTTCCCTTTGGCAAAGGTCCCACCAGATCGACAGCTACAGATTCAAACGGTTCTGTCATCACTGGCCTTTCAACAATAGGTGCTCGCCTAGGTTTATGCTTACTACGCACCTGGCATAATTTACAGGAGCTACAGTGTTCCAATACGTCTCTCACCATCCCGGGCCAAGTAAAATACCTGCCTACCATCTGTGCCACCTTCTCACTTCCTAAATGTCCCCCCTTCTCGTGTCCCAGGACTAAAGTTCTCTTCCTAAACTTCTTCGGTACAACCAACACATCCCTGAACTGTTCCCATTCCACATACTGACCTCTCACTAACACTCCTTTCTTCCATTCAAATCCTCTCTCTTTCTTCTCGCCTCCTAGCCTCGTCCTCTCTTCTCCTCTCTTCCTCACTCTCCTTTAACCTGCCCACTATTTCCAACATTTCTAGCCGCCTAGCCTTATCTGCCTCAGCCCTGCTAGCTCTTGTGGAACTCCTCCGCCGAAGCTGGAAGCTCCTTTATTCTTGGGGCCTTCGCCTTAGCTTGACTCCTTTGAGCTCCTCCGCCGAAGCTGGAAGCTCGATTGGGTGCGTTGGGATGTCTCCCTCAGCGTCAGGACGTCTCCTTCCGGGCTGGAACGTATTCCGCCTTCTTCTTGGTTCTCGTTAGTTGGGCCGGTCGTGGAATGTCTTCCGCCGGTCCTTCTTGGGTTCATGTGGTCGGTGGAGAATATCTTCTCTTCCCGATCCCACCGCTGCCACCAATTTTCTGTGGGGATCCAGACCCTAAGACCGCGCTACAACAGATTAAACTGGTGGACAGCTTATAGTCGCTGCCACCAGAATGTCAACAGTGTTCTCGCTGCGCACAGCTTGAATGGCCTTCTTACGAAGGTAAGTTTAGTGTAATGTAAAATGTATGATGACAAGCACCAACAGACACTGACTGACACTGCTCTACAACTCATGATTACAACTATTTATATGTGTGATGGAGCAGGGCCCCTCAGCCCTTACGAAACATGACAATGACCATTCATACTACAACAATTAGGACCAAGTTCATACTACACAAATACGTAAACATAATAGTTCAGCTTGAATCTTCCCGCTCTAATGTCTCATGTGGGAGTGGCTCCCATTCTACTCCCACAGTCAGGATTCTTCAGAGGTCCAGAGATGGTCCAACCGAAGATGGTCTTGGTGAGGCCGAGACCGAGATCCTTGTGGTCCATTGTGTAGGCTAGGACACACTGTCTTCTTCCTTTGTTGCCCAGGATAATGTCGATGTGACCACCTAAGTCGGGGTCAGCCAGTGTGAGATCCTTGACGACCGGGTCGCTGATGATCTGATGTTGGTTGCCAGGAGTAGCCGTGGTAGGAATCTTGGAAACGACAAAACAATCGATATCCATGCTGGCGTTGGTGTTGTGGGCTGAGGAGAGAATGACATTGACTTTCTGAGTACACATGAAAGTGCTGTCTGCACTGGAGAAGGTATGTTTGGCAGGCTTGCGTTTGAGCAGCAGATGAGATGCTAGTGCTTCTGTGACGAAAGATGCACCAGATCCAGAGTCAAGGAGGATTCGAGATGTGGCGTGGCGAGGTCCAGCCTTGGCGATAACCATTGCTGTATCTACAAACTCGGTATCGTCGGAGGGCATAGCTTCTATGAGACTAGCAGCTATGTTCTCAGAAGGCTGGCTCTCTTCCTGCTTGACACGATGGAGCATGGTGTGATGCTTCAATTTGCAGGATCGGCAGGTGTACTTAGACGGACAGTTCTTCTGTGTGTGTCCATTTGCAAGGCAGTTGAGACAGAGTTTCTTGTCTCTGACGATAGAATTTCTCGTTTCCACATCTAGGTCAGAGAAGGCAGGGCAACGAACGAGGTTGTGTCGATCCCCGCAGTGAGGACATTTGAGAGGTGAAGACTTCTTGTCCTTCTTGGCGGCCGTGTGCTCATTCTTGACGGTGAAGGAACTGGCAAATGATGGGCTGTCTGACGAGTCGATGGCGTCCGGTGGAAGACGAACTTGAATACCTTCGACGAATTCAAGCAAATCATCAAGGGTGGGCAGGGAAACCTTGGCCCCCATGTGGCGGTCCCACTCCTCTCTGAGTTTGCTTGAGAAGAGCTGTTTGGCATACTGAGCCAAATAAGTTGACAGAGAGTCGGAAGCTATGGAGGTGATCTGGTAGTAAGGCCGGAAGATCTTGTCATGTAGATCGGCTAGGCTCTTCTTGGTCATCTCGAAGTGCCCACCCTTGGTGATTGTAGAGACCAGGATGGGGTAGATGACATGAATACTCCCGAAATGACGTTTGAGGGCTCCCATGGCTTTGTCATAATCGACTCCACCAGAGGAGTGTTGGTTGACCAGATCCTTGGCTTCCTTCGTTGTCATGGCGTTGTTGAGAAGAGTTGTTTTCTCGACTCCCGAGAGGTGCTTTCCACGCTTGGAGATGACGTTCTCGAACATGGTCTGAAACGTTAGCCAAGAAGCAGGTTTCCCGTTGAACTTGGGAAGATCTATCTTCAGAGCTGGCTCCGAAGGTACGTGCACAATGGGTGTGGCGGATGAGGTTGAGGAGGCAGAGTCGTCTACAGCTTCCAAGGCTTTGGAGATGGATAGGTTGAGGTCCACCTTGCCTTCCTTCAGCTTGGTAAAGGCGGCAGAGAGTCTATCATCTGAGAACACAGGGGCAGTAGACTGATAGAGCTCCTTGAACTCCTGATTGAAGCTGGCAACGTTGTCCATGTGATGCTTGGAGGTGACGGCTGTGTCGATCCTGAGTAGTTCCAGTTCGTTTATCAGGTAGTTGCATTTAGCATTCACATCATATGTGAGTAGGGCCAGGTTGGCGTCGGCCCTCTTTAATATCCACCGTTCCAAAGAGCTCTCCCTCAACGTCTTGGATTTTGTAATTAACTCCATCTCAGTCATCAACTAAATGGAAACAAAAAATAATAATGGCCTCACATTCTGCTATAACAAAAATTACTTACCATATCAATTTCTTGCAGAAAGGGAAACTTTTCAAACATTTCCTGAAGGGAAAGGGAATTGTCCAATACCTCTATACGCCTAAACGAGAAGGAACGTTCCATCAATTCCTTCATAATTGCATAATTTTTCTGAGACTTCTTGTATTGGACCTTCAATCAAGAAATTCACAAATTATTACTATCACTGTAATAATAATATTGTTAAGATTACTATTATTATTATTATTATTATTACTAGCAAGTATCCTGCCAAACAATGGCGCTTGACATATTCCAATTGTTATCATTCTCTACCATTGGTTAAGGTTACATAAGTTTCCCTCTTCTGCTCTCTTCTTGCTGAACTATTTAAGATTTTCCATTAGGATAGTGGACTTGGGTTTTGCAAAACTTTTGCCTTCTCTTTTGTACTCTTTTTGTTACTTTTGCCTTCCTTTTTTAAAATTACTCCACCTTTACTCGTCTCCACCCGCTTTTTAGTTACAATGAATCACCTACTTGCCTCTACTTTCACCTCCCATTTTAAAACCTATGCTGCCTTCCCTTGTCTATTCCACCCGCTTTTTAATTACAATAATTAATCATGGTCTACTGAATGTGACGACACTTTACCAATTCACACAATAATAATGCTTTACCAAATTGGTTTAAGACCATGAATTATTCATGAATACTAACACCGTTGTCGTCGTTACTGACACACAAGCGTACTATTATAATCATCACAGGATAATGATCTCTCATTCTCACCTGCAATGTCTTTGTATGCCGCTCATAGCTGGTTTGGTCCTCTCCTGGCACCATACTGGGATATGAGGGCATCATTACAATACCAGGAGACTTCTGCTTTATCCCTTCTGCAGACTGAACTTTTGAGGTGGCTATAAAAAACAATTGAAAGTTTACAACACTTGCATTGTTCCTTTCACCTATACCTTTAGGTGTAGAAGGTGTCAATTTCACTCGTTTCTCTCTGCGGAACTCCTTGAACCGGTTCATCAAACTTCTAATTATAACATCCTACAATCATAGAAGGATAAAACAAATACATTCTAGAAATGTATATGTTAAAACTTACATAAGGATTCCCACTGCTCGGCTTCAAAAATGGATATTCATTAATAATAGCACGGGCCACACATGTGTAATCTTCCCTGTCTGGATAGCGCTTATACCTCAACATAGAGGAAGCTATCTCAGATATGAATAGCTGTTTTTCTTTCTTAGTCATCCTTTTTGACAACAAAGCACTTTCAACACCATGAGAATAATGTTTTGGGAGGGGGAAAGGATCTGGCAAAGGAAACTTGTCCGATTCAGTTTTCTTCACCTTAGTCTTGGAGGAAACCAATAGAAGCAATAGTTAATCATACATGCATTTATTTACAATTAACTGCACCTACCTTTTTGTTGAGTGTAGCAGGAAAACTGCTATAGTCATCAGTGCCACCCAAATTTCCATCTCCACCACCATCATCATCATCATCATCACAATCTTCTTCAACTCCATTATCATTGCTGGCAGCTTCATCATCCAAGTAACTCGGAGCTGACCGTTTTTTATGATTACTGTCATTAATGACTTGGCTAGGAGTAAAAGCACTAGAGCTGGCCATGGAGTTCCTAGGACTTAAAGGAGAAGATAAACTTTTCTGGAAGCCAGTAATCTAAGGAAATGAACAAAACAGTAAACAGAAATTACAAGAGGGATTAAATTGGCTGAGGAAAAAGAAAACAAAAGATGTATTTAGGTTTTTATTAGGGAATACTTTTATACACCATATTTATTTTAATTAGCTAGTCCACAACTAAAATAAATTAAATTCTTCCCAAGTATAAAAGTGCTTACGATGCTGAATGAGATAGCTAGCATAGTAAGTTTGACCAAAATCTTTTCGCAGCTGGCTCGCAAGACTAATTCTAGTTAGCACCATCATTTAGGTGGTATTTCAAATTAGTACCCGCCACACGTGGAACTTGACGTGTTGCAAAGTTAGAATGCAGTAGCACAAGTTATTTATTGCCACTTGGTTATTAAGGTTACATTAGTTTCCCTCTCCTGCTCTCTTTTTTCCTAAACTATCTCAGCATTGAAACCTAAGCCTCGCTGATTTCACTCGCTTTTCAGTTACAATTAATCGCCTAAAACCAAATATGACAACACTTTACCCATTCAAGTAATGACGCCTCTCTACCAAATAGTTTAAGCTAATGAATTATTCATGAATATACAAACCGTCATCGTTACTGACATACAAGAAGTGTATTATTGACGAGTGAGTAAAGCAAGCGATATACTATCAAGTGTAACACTATCAAAGTTTTATCAAATGAGCTAAATATTATTAGGAGTGAACCAGTGAATATTACGTTTGATATATATAGGTATGAATTGTACGTAAGCGCACACACGGGCTCTTTTTCTCAAACATGCCCCCAGTTTTTTCTGGTACTACAACGGCAAGCAAGCCTTATTTTAGGGCAATACTCAAAACCGTACAAAAGTTCCCTTGAAATGCTTTCTTTTCAAGTCTGTTGAGTGCTTGTTGGAGTGGTTGTCAAGGGGTAATTCAGATAGTCAGAATTCCTTAATATTAAAGCTACCGCAACTCGGAAAAACTGAGGGGAGTGTTTAATTCTGTTTTTGTTTGCTAAAATTACTAAAAAAACAAAAACAAAAAAACAACTCTTGGCTTTTTTTTGTTTTTTGTTGTTGTTGTTGTTGTTGTTTTGTTTTGTTTTTGTGTGTGTGTATGTGGCTGAATGCTTGTCGACACAAGTAACTGGTATTCAGTCAATCAGAATGGCTTTAAAATTAGATGCTACATAATCTACCTGTTCAGGCCACACCCTGAATGATGACTGACTACTCTTATTTGTCTGCCCCTCCCTCTGTTTTCGTCACCCCTTTATTATAGTACTTCACACATTGACTATCAGATTAAACACTTATTCACACCTGGGCCCATAGCCTGGCCTATAAAAGGGTCAGGTTAGGGCCCTCAGTTCAGTTGCTGTTCCTATTGCTACTATTGTTGTTCTACTTGCTACTGCTTACATATCTTTAATTATAGTGCTTAAACATAATTCCTTTTTGTTTAGTGGGTGACTGTAGTTGAGCACTTAGCTAGGTTGGGTTGACTTCACAGTGCGTTTTCCTGTGCCTAACCTCTCAATTATTGTTCATTCCGAGCACGCCTATTCATTCTGGTCCTTCGAGCCGGATCTTCGACACCTGTTTGGAGATCCAACTACTTCTCAACGTACTTATCTTCTAGCATTCACTGAAGTGTGCGACTGATTGACAAGTGACATTATGGACACCAAGCGATTGATGACTACGGCCAAGGGGCAAGTTACTCGTGCAGATACTTTACTCCAGGAACAAGAACGACTCGAGCCACAAAATATATCTGTGATTCAACTCAAAAGAATCGGTAGTCGGCTAACTAAAGCTGAAGATAGTTATGAAGATGCATTCGAATCTATTGCAGAGATCACTAAGGAAGATGAACTGGCACAAGTTGAATTCTCCTCAACAATAGACAGTCTTCGTGAACGACTTGATCACTTACATCGCGTCATTGAGGTTCATGAGGAAAGCCAGCAATTAATGGAAACGCTGGACTATTGGGAAAGTCTCAGTGGGGAGGACCTGCGCTGCAAAGTGGATCGGGATTCAGACGAACTTCAAAGCAGCCTTCAGGCATTTCTGAAGTTAACACGGCCTAGAAAGCTGGCCTCGTCCGACAATATTAAGGCTCTGGTAAGAAACATTCGATCCAGGGTTGATAAACTTAGGAGTTCTGGAACACTCTCGACGTCTGCTTCTCCACCAACTCCAAGTGGAGGTGATGAATCCAGGCCTATGAAGCAAGGAGTCAAGTCACGCACCCTACCGCTTCCGACATACTCCGGAGACCTCGCAGATTGGCGGTCCTTTTGGAGACGTTTTAAAGATTATCTCGCACGACTTCCAGATCTCACGGCCGATGAACAGCTGACATTCTTACTTGAATGTGTCAAGGACCCTGCAGCGACAAGCATCATTCGTGATGGACTGCGTAGTGGCGACTCCTTTGAGGCTGTTGAAGCAAGACTACTAATAAGGTTTGATCAACCACGACGTGTTTATACAGACATGGCCTTGAAATTAAAGCGTATACCCGAGTTTTCTGACACTGTCAAGAGTACATCTATTTGTTCTGAATTGCTGTCTAAATTTCTGAACATCATAAGCAAGTTTGGAGATGGGAGTGCCTCACAGCTTGTTACTGCCTTTTTTGAGGCTATGATGGATACTGACCTTACTCAGGAGTGGCATAGATTTGCTGGAAGTTCTGATAGTGTGCCACAGGCAGAAAAGCTGATTGAGTTTTTAGACAATCGAAACAGGCTTCTCATGAGCAAGCCAATAGATGCTAGACCTGGAAACAAGACATCTTCAGGGAAAATGTTGGTGTCAACCAAATCTATTACCAGGGACAAGAGTAAATCCATGACTTTAGTGTCCCATCAAGCTCTTTGCAAGTTGTGTAATGAGAAGGAACATGCTCTTTACTGTTGCGAGGCATTCAAGGGGATGGATGTACCTACCCGGAGAAAGCAAGTAACTACGTCCAATTGTTGTTTCAACTGTTTAGCACCGGGCCACATTAGCAAGCACTGTCATAGTAAGAAATCCTGCCGAACATGTTCTGGAAAACATCATTCTCTCCTTCACCTAGATGAAACAGAGCAGGTCACGAGGGCCACGGCCTCTACGAGCACTACTACGAAACAGGATGGAACCACACAGACTTCTTTGGCATTGCCTGTACCCAGACCAACAGCTATCCTCTGGATATGTCAGGCTGTGGCAAAACAAGATAACAAGACATTTAGAGTGCGAGGAATTATAGACCCAGGTTCCACTATCTCCTTCATTACGGAGAGAGTTGTCAAACGAATGAAATTGAAGACCACTCCTTTCTTGACTGAAGTAACGGGAATAGGTGCGACTCACGCTGGGACCTGCAAGAATGAGACTGAGATCCTCGTCTACTCACCCTATGAGCATGATAGTCCGACTGTTCATGTACGTGCAGCTGTCATCACATCCATTGTTGGTGACACACCTTCGACCAGCCTGTTGAAGGAAGTGGATACATCTTTTGCAAAAAGCTTGAACCTCTCTGACCCTCATTTCAACAAGTCAGGAGGAATAGATATTCTATTGGGACAAGATGTACTTCGAGCCATTCTGAAAGATGGAGTAGTTCGCTCCAACAAAAATGAGTTGTATGCTATCAACACAATCTTTGGATGGGTCATTGGTGGCACCTGTGATAGCATCACTGAAGCAGCTTCAGCTCACATCTCTTGCCATGCCACAACTAATTCCACTGTAGAGACGAATGAATTGCTCAAGTCTTTCTGGGAGGCAGAAGAACCACCCAAAGCTTCTACCCTAACTGAGGAAGAAGAACAAGCACTCACCTTTTTTCATACGACATGCTCCAGACTTCAAGACGGTCGTTATGAGGTGCGAGTTCCAAAGCGGACTTCTGTACCAGATCTTGGGGACTCCAGAAAACAAGCACTCCAACGTTATACTGCCAACAAATTTTCCCTTCAAAGAAAAGGAAACTGGTCAGCTTTTTCTACTGCAGTCAAGGAATATTCTGAATTAGGTCATGCGGAACTGGTCCCAGCCGTTAATCTCAGCAAGCCAGTACTATATGCCCATGCATGTGGTCATCAAGGACAGCAGCACAACCACAAAGTTGCGGGTGGTTTTTGACGCCTCTGCTGCTACTTCTACTGGTGTCTCCTTAAATAACACTCTGTTACTACCTGGACCTACCAACTACCCTCATCTGACTCACATTTTGACAAGGTTCAGACTTCCTAAAGTTGGTCTCTCCGCAGATGTTTCTAAAATGTTTAGGGAGGTGGCCCTGCATCGAGATGATCGAGATCTCCACAGATTTCTCATGGAGGATGATTCAGGAGTGATACGTGACTGGAGAATGACGAGGCTCACTTTCGGCGTGACATGCTCTCCATTTTTAGCTGTACAAGTGCTCAGACAATTGGCGGAGGACTATGTTGATGAGTTTCCAGAAGCTGCAAAAGCCATCCTGTCATCCTTCTATGTAGATGATTTTCTCTCAGGGGCGGATACCCTGGAAGAGGCCACACACCTACAACAGTCTCTGACGGAGCTTTTATCCAAGGCTCAGATGACGCTGAGAAAGTGGAGGACTAACAGTAATGAATTGAGGTCTTTAATACCATCACACCTGCTGGAGACAGAAGAGTACCACCTCATACAAGCTCCTTCACAATGCCATAAGACTCTGGGAGTTCATTGGAGAACCACTACAGACACTCTTCATGTGGCGACTCCACAACTCAGTGCAGAGGACAAACCTACTAAACGCCAGGTCTTGTCTGATGTTGCAAGAACGTTTGATGTTCTTGGATGGTTCACTCCTGTAACCATCCTGCTCAAGATCTTACTACAGAGAATTTGGTCTCTTGGACTGGACTGGGATGAACTGATTCCCTCAGAATTAACTGATGTATGGCAACGATGGAGAGATGAACTTCATATGATAACAGAATTTCCCATTCCGCGATGTTACTTCCAACAAAATCGAAACTTTCAGTCTTGCTCTCTGCATGGATTCTGTGATGCGTCACAGACAGCTATGGCTGCAGTGGTATACATACGTGTTGTATACTCTGAGGATTGTGTCTCTGTAGAGTTGGTCATGGCCAAGTCAAAAGTCTCTCCTGTTAAACCTCAAACCATTCCGAAATTGGAACTTTCAGCCGCAGTTCTGTTAACAAAGTTGTTGTTCTCAGCCATGTCTGAACTGTCCATTGATTTGTCATCTGTATATGCTTGGAGTGACTCGACCATTGCCTTGGCATGGATACGAACAAATCCTGCAAAACTAAAGACATATGTCGCCAACAGAGTTGTACAAATCATAGATGTAATACCACCAGTTTCCTGGAGACATGTTACTTCGGCATCTAATCCTGCAGATGTGGCATCTCGTGGTATTTTTGCATCGGATCTATACCACCATCCCCTGTGGTGGCATGGACCAAGTTGGCTGCATTCCCCTCCTGATTCATGGCCAGTCCACAGAGAGCCATTGAATTCTAAACTGCCAGAGCTTCGGAATTGTGCTCTGACTATCAGAGTTGAGACTCCAGACCGTGAACTGATTATCAAGCGATTTTCTTCTTTTGCACACTGCGTCAATGTATTATCCTGGGTGCTACGATTTATCTCTGGCTGTAAGAAAAAAAGAGCCCAGGACTCTCAATTCCGTCTATCAGTAGATGAGGTACTAGCTACAGAAAATCAGTTGTTTCGCCTCCATCAGACACAATATTTCTTCAAGGAATTAAAGATTCTCCGGTCAAGTGGACAATTGTCAACATCTAATTCACTTTGTGCTCTTTCCCCCTACATAGACAATTCTGGCCTTATGAGAGTTGGTGGAAGGCTCCAACAGGCTGACATACCTTATCAGCAGAAGCACCCCATTATACTGTTCAGGAAATCCTATCTGGCTTTAATATTGGTCAGACATCTACATACATTGAATCACCATGCTGGACCCACTATGACCATGGGCATTCTCAGCCAACAATACTACATGTCGGGAGCACGAACACTAGTGAGGACAGTCACCCATGATTGCACAACGTGCCGGAAACAACTGGCCAGAGTCGCCTCTCAAAAATGGGACAATTACCTACTTCCCGAGTACTACCTTCACCACCCTTCACGAGAACAGGAACAGACTTTGCGGGGCCACTCTTACTAAAAAAGGGCCATACCCGAAAGCCTGTACAAGTGAAGGGCTACATATGTGTTTTTATTTGCCTTGCTACTCGAGCGGTCCATCTAGAGTTGGTTATGGATCTAACGACGGAGGCTTTCCTGGCTGCATTCCGCCGATTCTCAGCACGAAGAGGATGCCCAGCAGAAGTCATGTCTGATAACGGATCTAACTACATTGGGGCCAAGCGGGAACTCACAGAAATCTATGACGTCCTTACCAACAAACAAAGTCTCAACACCATCAGCCACTTCTTTACTAATGCTCGTATTAAATGGAGCTTCATACCTGGGCGAGCTCCCCACTTTGGGGGAATTTGGGAGGCCAGCGTAAAGTCTGCAAAAACTCTGCTTCGAAAGTTGGTCGGCTCCCACATGCTGTCCGTTGAGGAATGTATGTCTGTCCTTACAGATATAGAAGCAACCATGAACAGTAGGCCAATATGTGCACTGAATTCCTTGCCAGAAGATGGAGTGGAGGTTCTAACGCCGGGCCACTTTCTTGTGGGAAGACCACTGCTTGCACCACCTCAACTGCATCATGAGGAACTCAACGTTTCACCTAAAAAACGTTGGAACTTGTGTCAGAAAATTACCTCTGAGTTCTGGTCACGGTGGTCGCTAGAGTATCTACAGTTACTACAAAAAAGAAACAAATGGAAGAGAAATTCGGAAAACATTAAAGTTGGTCATGTCGTCTTAGTAAAGGATGATGATCTTTTTGTGAGGACATGGCCTATGGCTGTCATTGTGGCCGTGCATCCGGGGCCAGACGGATTAATTCGAGCTGTTACTATAAGAACAAACAAAGGTACTTACAAGCGTCCCATATGCAAACTTGTCCCACTGTTGGATTCATCAGAAGAAAGTCGACCATCTACTCCGCCCCGGGAGGATGTTCAGGCCACACCCTGAATGATGACTGACTACTCTTATTTGTCTGCCCCTCCCTCTGTTTTCGTCACCCCTTTATTATAGTACTTCACACATTGACTATCAGATTAAACACTTATTCACACCTGGGCCCATAGCCTGGCCTATAAAAGGGTCAGGTTAGGGCCCTCAGTTCAGTTGCTGTTCCTATTGCTACTATTGTTGTTCTACTTGCTACTGCTTACATATCTTTAATTATAGTGCTTAAACATAATTCCTTTTTGTTTAGTGGGTGACTGTAGTTGAGCACTTAGCTAGGTTGGGTTGACTTCACAGTGCGTTTTCCTGTGCCTAACCTCTCAATTATTGTTCATTCCGAGCACGCCTATTCACTACCATTAGCTACTTAATTTGGAAATTTAGGTAAGAAGCAACTCTATATATTTGCTTACTAAAATTAATGGTTAACTACTATAATACCAGTCTTATATAGCAGGCTTGCTCGCCCTTTTGTGCTCAAGCATACCACTAGTATATATGGTACACATATAACTTAAAAGCGCACATGGGTGCCATTTACTGCCCAAATTGTGATAATTCCTGGAAAACATTGTATTTTCTTCTTCATGATATTAAAAGTTGCTGTAACTGGTTATTATGGCATTGAAAACCCTTTACCAGACATAATCTCAAACTTCACTGTTTTCTGGGGCTGCTATGTGCCACTAGTTAGTTGTCAAGAGCCACTGGTAGAAGCTAAGCTTCTTCAGGTAAGATACATTATATAACAATATTATTGTAGTTACGTAACCTAACTAGGCAGGCTCGCTCCATATTTGTGCTCAAGCATACCACTAGTTATCGAGCGAGCAAACGAGCGAGATACTGTTGACAATTAAAAATCGAATACACATTATATATATGGATGGTACATATGGCCCTTAAATGCACACGCAGGTGCCTTTTTCCCCTTTAAAGTACAGCTTTTTAGGCTTGATCTCTATTTTTTCTGATACTACAGCATTAAGCAAGTCTTACTTGTGCTCTTGTTCTCCATTGTGAGATAATTCCTGCAAAATGCTGGTAGCCAGAATGCCTTAATATTAATACTAAGGAAGCTACCGCTACTCAGGAGAAGATGAGGTAAGTACATAATTTCATTTATTAGTTAACATTACTAAAAAACACTGGCCTTTCTGTTTGTAGCTGAGAGTTGGTTGTCAAGAGTTACTTGTAATTCAGATAGTCATAATGGCTTAAATTGTTAAACAGAAGTTACCACTACTGAAGAAATTGAGTTTAGAAAATTATTTTGCATTTGTTTGCTAAAATTAACAGTCAATTGCTATACATAAAATCTACTTTTGTAATCATGGAAATAGAAAAATAGAAGCTTATTCAAGTAAAATACTTCTATTTATAATAATATGCTTGTGTATCAGTAACTACATAGACAACATTGACCGACAGTGGGTGTAATTCATGAATAATTAATGAGCTTAAATGGATTTTGGTAAAGCATCGTCATCACGTGTTGGTTAAAGCGTCGTCATCACGTGTTGAGTAAAGCCTCTTCATCCCGTGGTGGGTAAAGTATCGTCGCCACGTCTTGGGTAAAGTGTCGTTACATTTAGTAGAAAGTGGTTAATTCTAAAAAGCAGGTGTAATAGATGAGGGAAGGTGACGTAGGTAAGGTACAAGGCGATTAATTGTAACTATAAAGCAGGTGGAATTGGCAAGGTAAGACCGCAACAGGTTTAAAAAGAACAGAAGAGAATTTAAAAAAGGTGAGCGAATAGGACAACAGTGTTAACATTCTCTGAAGTAAATAAGAAGAAAAAAAGAAGCTAAACGCAGGAAACTTAGTGTAACTCTTGTGTTGGTATGTCCAGTGCACAAGTGTAAGTGAAAGT
>WLWD01005780.1_pt1 | contig 23551 bp, 17 predicted proteins | sample 6712731 | NCBI WGS metagenome assembly WLWD01 (sample SAMN12718690, study PRJNA576275) | sponge metagenome | isolation source: marine sponge | host: Mycale hentscheli | place: New Zealand: South Island, Marlborough, Capsize Point | collected 2014-11-01 | reverse complement strand
CAGTGGTTGTAATGTACTTCACTGGTTGTAATGTACTTCACTGGTTGTAATGTACTTCACTCAATGTAATGTACTTCACTCAATGTAATTTACTTCACTGGATGTAATGAACTTCACTTGTAATGTACTTCACTTGATGTAATGTACTTCACTTTGTCTGTCATCTAAGCAGATCTCAGAGAGTGGTTTTTCAAGAAAAAAGCTGGTCTTTTTTTTTTTTGTTTTTTTTTTTGTTTTTTTTTTGTTTTTTTTTGTCGTATGATCGTAAGCCTTTGCATGGTAGATAGCATCCCTATCGTCACAGTGTAATCATGTGAGCTAATAATTTCTTACTAGATAATAGTTTTACTTCGTGCTGCTGGGTTTACTGAGTGTGTGAACTTTGCATTGAACTTGTGAGTGAGTGAGTGAGTGAGAGAGAGTGAGTGAATAAGTGAGAGAGTGAGTCAGTGAGAGAGTGAGTGAGAGTGAGAGAGAGAGAGTGAGAAAGAGAGAGTGAGTGAGAGAGAGAATGAGTGAGTGAGAGAGAGAGAGAGAATGAGTGAGTGAGAGAGAGAGAATGAGTGAGTGAGAGAGAGTGAGTAAGAGAGAGTGGTTAGGGTCTCATGCACATTGGACGTTTCAGTTTTTCTTATTAGGGAGAATTTACTTTGTTCCACAAACTTCAACTGCTAAGTTACTGAACTAAACGAGCCCACATAAGAGATAGTTACTGAACTAAACGAGCCCACATAAAAAATAGTTGTGCTGCCAGTACCTTTAACTGGCAAGTCCATTCAACTTCAGCATTCTGCTAAATATCTACTTGAGCTTGATGCTAATGCATTGGGCTCAATAAGCTAGCGGTGAGCTACTAAACAACTATGTTAAGAGATGGTAAGTTCTCTTATTCAGCCTATTCATCTGTAACTTAAAACTATCTCGCTTGCCGTTTGTGCAGAAACACACACTGGTCATTATTATCACTTGTTGTTTATTTGGTGTTGTTTTTGTTTGTATGCTATTGTTTTTTTGTTTTGTTTTGTGTTCACCATGTCTGGTTCACTCACATCTGCTGATATTACTTCAACTTGACTGGCTGAGTATTTAACTGAAGTGGTCATATTCTCTACTTATGTATGTATGTGTGTTTGTTTGTAGTGTATCTTCATCCAGAGTTGGCCCATAAGAAGCACGACTAGAGGCAGAAATGAACATTACACAGAGCATGGCAAAGCTAGTCAAAATATGTATTTATTGTGGCAGACAATCTGTTTCATTGTTCATTAGTTATTTTAGATTTGGAAATTGTTATCCACAGGTCTATTGGGTCAATGAAATGTGATACTTTACCTAATCACTCTACAAATTGGTAAAGGGTCTGAGCAACACAAGTGCTAGACGCGGGAATTACGGCGAAGTCATGCGGAGAGAAGCCTTGGTTCCCCATATTGTTGAAGTGTTTGCCATTGTTTGGAAGACATAGTTTCCGCATTGTTTGGAAGACGTAGAATCCGAAAGGCATAGTTCCACATTGTTTGGATAGAAATTTTTTTTTTTATCAATCTCTGGCGAAATAGGGATAGACAAAACAAGTGGGCGTATGCTGAAACCGCGGGGACCGGTGCGGTGTGAATGGGGAGGATCTGAATGAACTCAATGGCTTGTTTGCACACATTGAGCCTCATCTTCTCTGCGTTAGGACTCCTGGTTGCTGTCCTACCAGTTTATACTGAGATCAGGTACTGCTTAACTAACTCTACTTACACTGAACAATTAGCTAAAATGATGACGATAATAATTATAATAATAATGATAATAATAACAATTACTGATGCTTATCATCATTTTTTAATTAATTTTTCGTTCATTCGTTTATTCATTCAATTTATTTATTATTTATCATTTAATTACTATTTCTATTTTTGAGATATTTTATTTATTTATTTAATATATCCAGTTATTGCTCTCTCTTCTGCTCCTTAAATCTACTATTTTTGGACTACAAGAACGAATGAATAATTCTTTGTTGTATCAACTGTACCAGTTGTCATAACTAGTTTTAGTATGTGTAGTATTAGCACAGACTAGTCAGTCTTTTCACTAGTTTTAGTATGTGTAGTAGTTTTAGTATGTGTAGTATTAGCATAGACTAGTCAGTCCTTTCACCAGTTTTAGTATGTGTAGTATTAGCATAGACTAGTCAGTCCTTTCACTAGTTTTAGTATGTGTAGTATTAGCATACTAGTCAGTCCTTTCACCAGTTTTAGTATGTGTAGTATTAGCACAGACTACTCAGTCCTTTTACTAGTTTTAGTATGTGTAGTATTAGCACAAACTACTCAGTCCTTTCACTAGTTTTAGTATGTGTAGTATTAGCATAGACTAGTCAGTCCTTTCACTAGTTTTAGTATGTGTAGTATTAGCATAGACTAGTCAGTCCTTTCACTAGTTTTAGTATGTGTAGTATTAGCATAGACTAGTCAGTCCTTTCACTAGTTTTAGTATGTGTAGTGTTAGCATAGACTAGTCAGTCCTTTCACTAGTTTTAGTATGTGTAGTATTAGCATAGACTAGTCAGTCCTTTCACTAGTTTTAGTATGTGTAGTATTAGCATAGACTAGTCAGTCCTTTCACTAGTTTTAGTATGTATAGTAGTATTAGCATAGACTAGTCAATCCTTTCACTAGTTTTAGTATGTGTAGTATTAGCATAGACTAGTCAGTCCTTTCACTAGTTTTAGTATGTATAGTAGTATTAGCATAGACTAGTCAGTCCTTTAACTAGTTTTAGTATGTGTATAGTATTAGCACAGACTAGTCAGTCCTTTCACTAGTTTTAGTATGTGTAGTATTAGCATAGACTAGTCAGTCCTTTCACTAGTTTAGTATGTGTAGTATTAGCATAGACTAGTCAGTCCTTTCACTAGTTTTAGTATGTGTAGTATTAGCATAGACTAGTCAGTCCTTTCACTAGTTTTAGTATGTGTAGTATTAGCATAGACTAGTCAGTACTTTCACTAGTTTTAGTATGTGTAGTATTAGCATAGACTAGTCAGTCCTTTCACTAGTTTTAGTATGTGTAGTATTAGCACAAACTACTCAGTCCTTTCACTAGTTTTAGTATGTGTAGTATTAGCACAAACTACTCAGTCCTTTCACTAGTTTTAGTATGTGTAGTATTAGCATACTAGTCAGTCCTTTCACTAGTTTTAGTATGTGTAGTATTAGCATAGACTAGTCAGTCCTTTCACTAGTTTTAGTATGTGTAGTATTAGCATAGACTAGTCAGTCCTTTCACTAGTTTTAGTTTAGTATTGTCGTATTAGCACAGGATGCAACAGTTCTTTTCACTAGTTTTCGTATGTGTGTATTATCCAGATAGTCATTCTTCATATGTTTAGTATGTGTTAGAATTAGCAAGACTAGTCAGTCCTTTCACTAATTTTAGTATGTGTAACAACAGGGCCAAAAGCCCAAGTTTACAAGGGTAGTTTGCAAATTGTGAACTTGAAGTTTGCAACGAGTTAACAAGTGTTCGAGGTTTACAAGTAGTTGCCAAAAAGTGTGCAAGTAGTTCACAATGGACGACCCTGCAAATTGCTTGTAAACTCTTCAAGTGGAAGTTTACATAGTAGTTGACAAAGTGTTCTTTAACTCAGCTGTGAACTCAGTTGTGTAGCTATGTCTTGTAACAAATTGGAAAACTCTTTGTTAACTATGATGATTAATAAAGGAAAACTAAATATTATATATAATATATATTTCATAAAACAATACAAATAACATGAATAAGTACAGAAGCAAATAAGTAAATGTATATATATATATTATATAAATATATAAATAAATTAATAAAATTTTAAATATCTAGTAATGTAAAAAACACAAATGAATAGATGAATAAGTAAATAATAAAGAAAAATAAAGAAATATAAATAAGTTATAGTTAAAACATACTAACCAAATAAATATATAAGTGAATAGCTAAATAAATAAGAATAATAAGTAGATAAATAAGTAAATAAGTGAGTAAGTAAATAAATTGATAGACAAGCAAGCTCACAAACAACTAAATAAATAATAAGAAATAAATAAAGCATTTAATAAATTGAAATTATGCACTAACAAAACTTTGGCAAAAATAAAGGAATGAATATGATATCCTGATTTTATGATGGTCTATAAAATTATTTATATATATTCATTTATATTATGCTTTATTTATTTTTATGTTGCTTATTTATGTTTCTATTTATTATGTATTTTTATTTATACATTTACTTTTTATTTATTAATTAATTCTTTATTTATTTTATTTCTTTACTTATTTATTTATTTCATTACACATCTAACATTTTGCGGGCAAGACAAAAGATCATGTAATTACAAAAATGAATAAATAATAACATCAATAACAACAACAACAATAATAATAATAATAATAAAAGAATGAAATTAAATAATAAAAATAAAAAATAAAAAATAAAAAATATTTATTTACTTGTATATTTATTTGATTGTATTTATTTATTTATTTTTTATTTTTTATTTATTAATCTATATAATATGATGTATTAATTAACATAATAAGTAAATAAAGGATAATGGTAAATTTATTTATTAAATATGATGAATAAGTTAGTTGCCTGTACTGCCTAAAATTGCTGCCGTATTTCCCCGTTGTACCACTACTGACAGCCGCTGAAGGAGGAACTGTGTAGAGCGGGGGTCTCCTGTAGCCAGGTGGATGCGTCTGCCTAACTTCTCTAGAAAAGATAGGGTAGAGGGCCCTATGGCGCCTGAGGTCTCTTTGGCGACTGGCTGTATAATAAACTGAGGTGCCAGATGTGCATACTTGGCAGACTTCCTTTCTTCGGCCAGGGATGCAACAGCTCCAGCTCGGCCCGACTTTCATAATTATTTATTATTTATTTACTTGTTTATTTAATATTATAATTTTCATTTTATTATTTGTTGTGGAAATGTTTGTTAGATTATTGTGTATGTTGATTAAAAGTAACCCATACCAAATATCATGAAATAGGTACGGTGTCACCAAAGGAATAGGTGCAACTGTGTTGTATTTAAAGTGACCCATACCAAATATCATGAAATAGGTACAGTGTCACCAAAGGAATTGGTGCAACTGACAAAATTAGTGTTGTATTGAAAGTGACCCATTCCAAATATCATGAAATAGGTACGGTGTCACCAAAGGAATGGGTGCAACTGACAAAATTAGCGATCCGTAACAAAAACGCGTTACTAACTATAGTATCTCTCTCGGAGCGACAGAAGATTGAATTGGCGGCAGAGAATATGAGGATGGGAATCTGCGGAGAGCTTAACCACTGAAATAGTTGGTAAGTTACAGTTAGCGTGTATTTTGTTCTCGTAATGATAACTTTTGGAAGTGACTAAACTCTAGAGTGCTCCTAGACCCCTTTCTCTATAAGCAGCACGGGTGATTTAATTTTAAAGATAGTATTACTACATAACAATCAAAAGTTAATTGGTTGTGGTAAGAATCGAGTACGTCTTGTGTAGTAAACCCTTTACCAACTACAATAAGTCTTAAATGCACTAAGCCATACGAGGAAGCCAATGTGGCATGAAATAAGACTTAATTAAGTTGTAGCAATAGCTCTGTGCTATTAAAAGTAAGCCAGGTTTTTATTTTTATTATGATTTTTTCATATGAAGGTGAACTGTGGTGTGCACCTTTTGGAAGTACCCCACCTACCACCATCACCACCCATGGTGCATGTTTGTGTTGAAAGCCAATATAATGTTGAAGTGCTAAATACGATCACATAACCAATACAATGTGTATGTTTAATAAGTAACTAACATTTACTTTTTCAGTTCAAGATTTGATACGTATTCTAATTATCTGTAGTTGTATTATCATCCTATGTTGCATATAGGTTAGTTGGTTTATATATCAATTAGCTGGTCAATTCATTCAGAACATGCACAGGTGCCCTAATATCTTAGTCTGCACCTAATTATAAACGTTTGGTACACTATATGTTACTCCTGGTCCATGATCAGTGTTTACTTGTTTGTTAAAATCTACGTTGCTATAGGATATTGAACTGTACCGCCAGTTGTCTATTTCTCTGTCCAGTATTGCTATCAGTTGTCCTATAGGACTAAGGTCGGACCAATAGAAGAGTCCTACGGGATGTATGCCAAAATTAAATTAACCATTTCATTGTCCATAGCGCTATATGACACTTTTGGTTGGCCATTCTTTGTTACTCTCAGCACGCATGCATGAGAGGGTTATAGTAGTCGTCTTGTTAATAAATTGATTATCTAAGGAACATTCCCATTTTTTGTTTATACATTTCTCTGACATAGTACTTCCTGTATTAAAATAATCGAAATGAGAGCACTGGTATTTTTAAAACTTTGTTTTAATATGGCTGCTGAAATGCTTACCAATCAATTATCTGTCAACCCCATTATGGGGCTTTGAAGATCAGAATGAGTGCTGTCCAGCGTGTGATAGACAATAGATACACATGCATCCATAGGAGGGACAGGTGGACATCTTGTGGAATTCCCCATGAGATGGTGGGATGGGATGGACAGAGGGACACACTCGAAAAGTGGACATCCCATGGATTGTCCCACGATCCCATGGGACTTTGGGATGGGATGGACATTTTACAGCATTTCTGGACACCTATGCAACAACTAGAAGGTGAATAAGCTGTGCACTCTGTTTGAACCTTGTACCAGTTCTGAGACTATCAGAAATTGAGCATATGGTTATTGTATTTAACTGTAAGTCTGAGATTTTAGTTTTACTCTGTACATGCGCATAATATAGTTTGTCGCTACTTGCTTTAAAAATTCACCTCTTGCTGAATAGAATTCATACATTTTCATATTACCTAACTGGTCGCCATAAATCTGACCGTGAAAGGGCCTCATTTGTGAAACTACACGTGACTAAAACACCACAACATGTTAGCTGGCTATGTAACCGCCAGGAGACGTTTCTTAGCCTAAAGTATTAAATTTCATTAAAATTTTGCCACCCCCCCCAACACCTCCTAATGTGGTCCTTGCATATGGTTGTCTTAGTTAATCAGATGTCAGGAGGTTTGTTGTTGTTTACTTTGTTTATGTTTTGGTTGTAATTTAACAGTCATATAAATTATGTTAAATGTAGAGGTTGCATTTATAATTCAATGCTATTCTCTGTACGCCAAATCTGTGGCCTCATTTACCACATTCTAAACTCTTTCCAGAGGTCTGGGTATGAAAACGAGAATCCCGGCATGCCCTTTGACCTCTAGCTCCTTCTATTCAAATTTTAAAAAGTAGCCACGCAAAGAGAACCCTCCATCATAGCTCACTATCCTTTCAATTCAATCCATACCATGATTAAAATGAGCGCCCCAACTCGAACTGCTGTATGTAATCATTTTTGTGAGTGATATAATAGAATAATCAAGTCTAGCTCCTGTCAATGCCCGTGTGTATGTGTATTGAAGTATTTATTAATTGAAGATGAGCCATCAGGATAGTATCTACAGTACTCTTGACTGCACGCTGTACATCCTGGGCAGTTAAATTTGAGTGTGTCAATGGCAAACAGTACTCTTCTTCTTTCTCTATTTATAGCCTGCCATTTGTTTGTTTGTTTGTTTGTTTCCATCTGTTAAAGTCCTCATGACTTATTTCTTTCTATTGCTATTGTTCCCAGTTTTTGTATGCGAAGTAACTGTAGTGCAAACTATAATAGTCTCTGGGAAGTTGGTGACAAAATCTGGCAGGCGCCATTTTCCACTAATCGCGAAATACATCCCTGGCTACACCCTTCCTCCCATCCGCCCCCTTCCTCTCCTCTGTTTTTTTTTTGAATGAGTAAACAAACTCTAGAATTGTAGTTCTAGTCACCTTCTTCCCCTTCATTGTTGTGAAGCAGTCTGCCATATTATTATTATTATTATTATTATTATTATCATTATTATTACCTTCAACCTTATCATCCTTTTTATTAGGCAATTGCTGTGTCATAAAGCCATCTGAAGCAGCTGTGGCATCATCTAATTTGATGAATGAACTCATTCCCAAATACTTAGACCCGGTAAGTTCTATAATAGCATAGACCAATATTGGCATGTGAGTGGGGTATGTGGGCGTAGCATGTCGGTTACTCCCCCCCATAATTTTGGGGCACTATCTCATGAAATGATTTCTCACATGAACAATTTTTAACCACAAAAAAAAACATGCCTTTGGAGCCCCCCCCCCATACTGAAACTATACCGCTGTTATGGTATTATAATGTGGTAGATCTGTATAGTTGATCCATTTTAATATAATGTTGTGTTGTTTTATTGTTGTTCATTTTCTTCTTCAAGTAGTGAGCTAAGTCACGTGTTAAATCAAAATTTACGCAATCATTAACCCTCAGCGCGCATGTGCGAGAGGGTTATAGTAGTCATCTTGTCTGTCTGTCTGTTTGTCACGCTCAGATTTTGGAGATAGTTGATGTAGGTATGAACTTACTCAGGACAAGATTTAGGACCTTTTGATGGTGCTACTTTTTTTTTATTTCGGGCTAGTTGTTGAGAAAACGTGAAGCTTTCAGCACTGCGCAGGTACCAGCTTTTGTGGGTAATGCCCCCTAGCGTCACGCCATAATCACGTGAGCAAATAATTTCTTGCAGCCAGCGTTACTTTATGCTCAGGGAAGTTAACGGAGTTGAAAGAAGTGAAGTTTCACATTGAAAATGTATACTGATGAATGTTTCTGGCTAGTTTAGCTTCTTCTCTTATGAAGACAGTGTTAGCCATGTACCATTTTCATTGCTCGAGCTATATTGATGCCTCATTAAAATAACTAACAGATTGCTTGTTCTTTTGGAAGGAGATTATAGTGTAATAGCTAGGTAGTGTTTAATAGCGCTGAGGGTTCGCACCTTTGGTGCTTCAATCACTTATTAGCCATAGGAATGATACAATAATTTTAAATATTCGTACTGTCACATGATGTCACATGACTTTTGTTGGATTGCTATGTAGTAGTGCCTGGTAAGGTGGATGTTGGGTAGGCATTATTGAAGGAGAGATTATACTACATCTTCTACACTGGGTCCGCTCAAGTGGGTACGATTGTCATGAAGCATGCCGCTGAGAACCTCACACCTGTCACCTTGGAACTGGGAGGGAACAGGTGTGTATTGGAAAGTATAAAATACAACCAGGGTAAAAGAGGATGTTGATTAGGTTCACGTAATAGATTGTGATTTAATTTTGCTCAAGTATCTGAAGAATGCAAAGAGCAAATGTCCACACAGTTTATTTCTATAGATGTCACATGATCGTGAATGTCATTATAGAATTTTATTGTGTTCATCCAGTAAATAACTCAGTGCGTATATTTAATGGTTGTTCAAGCTCCTAGATTCCATATGTAGCTGGAAGATCTTTCAACTGATGCTGTTCCAAGGAAGGACGAGGAGTGTGTTCAAAAGTTTAAATGTTTCTGAAAAAATCCCCATATACCTCTGAAGTTTAACAGTGGACAAAGCAGCTCATATTAGCATTAACCCCCTCCAAACTTGAGGACCCGCCCCTCCCCTCTCTGTGGCTTGTTTAGCCACACGCTATCCTAAATAGGAATAAAAAAGTTTCCCCCCCCAGAAAAAAATCCTGTATGAAGCCCTGATGAAGAACCTCAATTAAATGCTCGAAGTATCCAACATGCTCTTGACAGCAAATCAATATTAGTTGGGGAATAATATTGTACTGGACTGTTGTGATCGCCCTTGACATGTAACTCAATTAGTCAGCAGGTAAATAGAAATTACGAGGGTTGATTTAACCAGATGATTGAATATTTTGATCCTTTAGGTTTCCTTTGCAGTGAGAAAAAAATAGCAAGTTCTACCATTTCTGTAATTAAGCTTTAATATGATTATGATTTAACCTTGTGATCCAATGCATTGAGTCTGAGTAGCAGATTTCACCCTTTGGTGATGTCAGAGCTATAGTTTAGCTTTGTTGGTCGATTAGAACCATTCCCGCTCATATCGCGTTCACACATACACACTCACAAACGCACACACAAAATAATACATAAAGTATATTCATTATTATAACTAGCACTGACAATTATGCTCGTGGTTGGTCATTAGACAAGTTTTGCCTGCCCAGTGAGAGCAAAAATTATGCTTTGATGTTGTTATTTTTTTGCTGCTGTTGTTGATTGAGACTTGCTCTACACCAACTTTTTATTTAGATTTTTTCTATTAAGTTCAGCATGCTGCTATAAATTCACTCGGCTAGTATCAATCCTTCTATAGTTCCCGTGTCAGTGCAATAAAACAAACAAGCAAACAACAACAACAACCCTGTTCACACCATTTATAAGCACCATCCATTATACAATCAATAACGATATTATGTAATTAGGTGCAGTAACTCGTGAATATTTATAAGCCTCAATTATCCATAACTTCCGTTTATCTGAAAGTAATTTTTTCGGATAATGGATAAGTGGAAATGTCAGATGGACACTGTATGAAACACACGTACCAGAAAACATAGACGTAATAGTCATTCACCCATGTGTAGACATAAAGAACAAGAACAATATTTCCTATTTACAGTAAGTGTGGATTTCAGTGTCTCACATTCTCACAGACTATATCCTTAATAATCTGCTTTGTGCTTGGGGATGGAATTAGTGGGATTGATTTATCATGTTGTTGTAGTCACAGGAGTGGTACACTCAGAGTGTGTGTGTGAGGGAGGGGAGAGAGAGAGGGGGAGCGTGTCCCACATCTCCTTCAATACTATCACAAATCATGCATTCATCTTGTATTATTTTATCACTATCACAAGAATTTAACCTCGTGACTTACTCACTTGATTATTAAACAACTTCCGTCCTCCCCCTTTCCCTCCCCAATAGCTCGCCCGAACAGCTAGTACAATATTTTAAAGAGTATGAATGAACAACATTCAGTATGGAGTTACTACTATATCTCACTGAACTTTCATTATTAGCCCTCACCACGTGTGTGCAAAAGGATTATAGTAATTGTTCTGTCTGTTTGTCTGGCATGCTCAATTACTGACACTTAACTGTTAATTTAGGTATGAGCAAACTCAGAACAACCATTTAAGACCTTTTACGGTGTCACTTTTTGAAATTTTGGGCTGAGAAAAACGAAGCTGTCAACTCTGCATCAGTACTAGTTTTTCCCCTATCATCGCGTCAAATTTCTTGCTGTCCATCGTGGTTTGGCTTTGTACTTTAAAGTTAACGAGTGCTGGAATTGGAGTTCACATTGAAAATGGATACTGGTAAATGTCTCTGGCCTGTTAGCTTATTCGCTTATGAAGACAGCTTTTACATATACCATTTCTGTTGTTCAAGCTATAGTGATACCTAATTAGAATAGCCAATAAATCATTCTTTTGGTCCTAAGATGATTTTGTAAATAGCTTGCTAGTGTATAGTGGCGCTGAGGGTTCGCACTTATGGTACTTCATTATGCCAGTGAACTAAAAACACTATTGCACAATCTAATTGTAAGCCATATATCATCTCACATATATACTTTGTTTGATCTGGTTTATAAATGCATTTACAGGTAGTTTTAACTTCACAAACTCGCTTGATTGTAGAGTTGGTCATCATCATGGAAGCTTATTAGTAATGAGCTAACTGTAATAGATTAAAGGAATAATAATGAAAATATTCAGCATGGAGTAGCTATCTCACAGAATTTCATTAAGGTATGTGTGACTATGAACTGACAATTATGTGGTGGGTATTTTCTCTAATTAAAGCACTCCATCTTCATCATTCACATTTTAACTTTGCTTTTTGCTTACGAAAATTTAAAATATTTCAAGGGGGGGGGGGCGAACACCCCCTGGCCCCCCCTAAATGAACCCCTCAATACCCACATGCTAAATATAATGACCCAATTTGTTCTGAAAGTGGGTATAGTAACTACTGAGTATAAGAATTTCTGAACCACATGAACGTTCAATATTCTCCCATACTAAACGTTCAATATTCTCCCATACTAAACGTTGCATAATGAATGCTCCAATGTGCCCATGTGTAGTTCTTGAAGCACAACCAATTGAAACCAGTATTACTTCGATGCACATGTCTTCCTCACACTTTTACGTCAACTTCCCCCCCCCCCCTCCCACTCCAGAAAGAGAAAAATTGAGTCAATTTGATTTTTTTTTTTTTTTGATCCATTTGTAATTTACAGCATGTTTCAACACTGCATCATGGAGAAGGGCGACTGTAATTGGAGAGGGTGGGAGGGAGGGGGGAAGAACTCGGTTTGAGAGGGAAAATTTCAGTTTCCCCCCTCCATCCTTCTGTATCACACTCTGCTATATGAGAGTATTTATACTGATCAGTGCTTAATCAATCACATGCATGATTTTACAACTCACTTTAGTCTAATTACTATAATTATTAGGTTTCTATATACTCTATATGAAACCCAGACAACTATAAACACATGATTATCAGTCTTTTTGTTTATTTATTTGTTTTTGTTTTGTTATTTTAGAATTAGTTGACGTCAAGCGAAGTTTCTCTAGGAGAAGATGGCATGATAAAGTCATTCATTATGAAATGTACAGAAAATTTCCTGCTCAGCTGTGCAAATTGACGCCTATAAATGTCTTCTTTCTGGTCCGAGAACACTGCACTTCTAACTTTGACGACAGATAGCAGAATGTCTGATCATAATGCTGGAAAAAATATTTTTAGTTGTTTTGTGTGAATATTAATTTATACATTCATCATGTTCATAATTTGTATCCTGAAAGAGAATATTGCACCTTCGTTTAATTGTACACACCTACTCCTTTTAATTTCTGAATTATATCATGGCGTATTCATCATTTCATATAGTTTATGTATTCATTTTTGTTTTCTTAAAATTTGAGACTTTATTATTAAAAGCTAACTATTGAAATGAATATTTCTGCTAAAAGTTGAATATGAAACTAGCATCAAAAGTATTGACTTGTGTCATAAGCTTCATGTACAATATTTTTGTGGTCTGTCGACGTCTGATGGCAAAGGTCAGAAGTTATAACCTTGGTTTCATGGAACAGTGGTAGACATCAGAATGGAATAAAATTTCCCCTGATACTTTCATGTCTGGTAATAAAAAAAAAGCATGCTCTGAAAGCCAGTCAAGTAGCAGTCCAAGCGATGAAGAAGTGTGCAAAGTAATAGATCCGATTAGTAAGCCTCCATTGTTATTTTAACTAACTAGTTATAGAAATGTCGGGCACAGTTAGTCCCTCTACCCTTCATTACAGAATTTGAAAGAAGTATTTTTAGCCACCAGACAAAAGCAACTTAAATTGTTGTGTGTGTGTTGCTGTTACAGTTACAGCAAGGAAATGTAGAAGCAGTCTTAGAGTGGGCATTTTCAAATTTGCTTCACTTGGGAAGCACAAGCTATATTGAGTATAATATCCCAAAAAAATATCTTCTCTGTTGATGAGTGACTGGAAACTTCAATTCACTTTAGTGCAATGTTAGTGTCTGTTATATAGTTTTCACATACAATGTTACAATTGGTAGGGATAAAGTACAGATGTCGTATCACTAACTTATAGATACCATTATTATAAATCACTGCATTGTTTGTATTATCTAATATCTAGTCCAGTTACAAGATTATGAATTTTTGAAGTCTCAGAGTATGTAGCTATAAAGTTCTAGATCGACTGGTATAGCTAAACCATTCTGATGAAAATAGTTTTGTTCATCATGCCATTTGAAGTATACAGATTGTGTATATTATCAGCAGAAACAGCAATATATTTTATTGCATATTATAGTTTAATAGAAGCAATGCATTTTGCAAAAATAATGAAGTAGCTATTCCTACTGAGGGTCAGATAACTATTTGGTGTGATGTATGCCGCATTACTCGTCAGAAGATACCTGCAGGCCCGACACTCCTCAATTTAGAACTTGCCAATTCGCACAATGATGGATTTGTTATTGTTTATACTTCTCTTATAACTATAGCAACGGAAAGGTACCGCCCAACAAGATTAGGTAAAACAACGGTCGTCATTTGTTCAGATCCAGTGCCCACGCAGCGCATGAAAGAAATATGGTGGGAGAAGACTAAGAGGCTTGACGAGCTACAGTGGTCTGTTATATTGAATAGGTAGGCTCTGGCGTTAGATACTGCATGACTTAATGTGGCAGTGGTGTAGGGTGGGTTAACCTGAAATACTATTTTGAATGAGTTGCGTAAGTGTGTAGGTTTAAACTAACATTTTAGTTAAGTTAAATTCAAGTGTTGTACATTAAGGCAGTCAATAGTCCAGACTAACATTACAAATATTCTGTGGAATACACAATTGAAGCCTGTTGTTGAAAACTTGTGCTAGCCATTAGTATTTGTAGTAGTCACACGACAGATCAGCGGTGTTGGAAGATGTTTAGTAAAGGGGGCTCCAAGGGCATTGGGATTGGGGGTTTAAAATTGTGAATGTGTCCTAGGCCACTGCTGATATCAATCACGGTGGCGTTGCCCCTATAGCCTCCTCTACACACTGCCCAGATTGTGTCACAAATAATATTTTAGCTACTATCGGTTATTCAGAGTTGGGGTTGATTATGATTACAATCGTAATCGATTACAATCGATTACAAGGTTTTGCGTAATCGTAATCATAATCAAAATCATGTGACTAATTGTGGGTGTAATCGCAATCGTAATCATAATCATATTTTTGTAATCAAACCCATAGAACTATTACTGGTAATATTAGCAGTGAAGTAGAACAGCAAGTGTTTGCTATAATTAGTTGTGACACAGCAGTTTTTAACTAATACCACTTTTTACAGTGTTGATTAGTGTTCTATTGACACCTAATAGTCTACAAGGGAGAGCTTGTCTAACTGTGCTTGTGTTTGTGTGTGTGTATGTGTGTGTGTGTGTGTGTGTGTGTGTGTGTGTATGGTGGGGAGGTGGATCATTTTATCATTCATGACTGGCTCTGAATGCCTTGAGAGCTAGGCTTACTGAATGCTAGAAAGCGCAACATTTGTTAAAAAAACTTATGTTTCTTCGTTGCAACAATCATTAATATTTGACATTGTAATCGTAATCATAATCGTAATCAACACACTGTAATCGTAATCATAATCATAATCGTATATTTGACTGTGTAATCATAATCGTAATCAATGTTTCGTAATCATACTGTAATCGTAATCATAATCATAATCATGTTACCGTAATCAACCCCAAGTTTGGTTATTATGACCATGTGAATAAAACACTCAGGTTTACTGGACTGACTGGCAAGTTGAAGGTCTTGCCGTAGTTGACTTCAGACAAGCTGGCTCGTAATCAACCTGCAAAGCAAGAATTACTGGCAAGTGTTTGTTCTTGACAAAGTCCTCAGTATAGATGAAATCAAGTAAGTATCAAGTTGTGGTGTATGTAGTCTCATTTGAGTGTTCACATTTTTGAGATATTGTTCAAAATATTTTATGATGATGCCCAGTGCATACCTGATTTAGGTGATATTTGTGACCTTCCAGTTGTTGCTGTGTGGTGTGCAGGGGGGGGAGGGGAGAGAATGTACAGGATATGACCTTTTAATGGGAAGTGATAGGGGGCTAGTTTCATTAAAAGTCCAGGTGGAGGAGATGGGGCGAGAGTGATATGCATCTGAATAGGTGAAGGATGTGGACTCTTGTCACATGGTAATAGACACATGTATGAGCTGGTGATGTTTGTGTGTTCTATTGGAACTGTAGTTCCTTGGACTTTCTAAGCCTTAGGACAGAGAGCTTGTAGGCTGTGGTTTATGCTTTTATCACTTGCATTCATCAGCGATGTCCACCAGTTGTAGTTCTCATGTAGCCACAAGATAGTTGATGCTAGACATTAGGAGCACTCTAGTTCTGCAACATTTACAATCAAGTTGCACAGCTTCTTATCACCAGATGAAGAGCAACAGTTTGATTAATAATAATAAATAATATGTGACCGTCTATGGGAAAATCGGGCACAACGCGAGAGCATCATTTTAATTTTTTTACAGAAATAGGCTCGTCTACGTCTGAAAATACAATCCTCCAAGTTTGAAAAAGTCCACGCTCTAACCGTACCCGAGATAATACACTATACATCTCCATTGATAGCACTGGTTGGCAGCAATGATTCTGTATTCTACCGCACTCTCCGCATACTATAGGTTTTTACTGCGCGCATTGCGTAGAAACATCAACGAGGAGTTATTCTCTCAACAACACTGCCGGTGGAAAAAAGGTTAGTGAACTTGTCTTTTTAAGAGGATAGTTACGTAGTATTTTGCTATGCTGAAGACTGGGTGGTGATTTTTTAGCTAGCTAGTTTCCTATTCTCGTTGTAGTTGTAGGTAGCCCTTATAATACTTGTTCTTTTTTTTTTCCTCTCTTTCTTTTTAGCTTTGATGATACTAGTGCTGCAATATGCTATGACAACTGGGGATCTGGTGTTCCTGAAATGTGAATAAAGGTAATTGTTAACTAGTTAGATTGTCTAATTTTTGTTGTTTTAGTTGCTAGTAACCTTTTTTTCCTTTCATTTCCTAGATTTTATGGTGCTTGGGCTGCTGCTATCTGTACTGAGGTTCTGGTGTTCTTGATTGAAGAAGAGAATAATGGTTAGTCTCTAGGCATGCACTACTGTTATCATTGTACATACACGTACTAATACTAACACTGCATTCACGAAGTAGTGCTGCACATGAAGTGCTAACACTGTGCACACACATAGTACTATTACTGTGCACGCACATAGTGCTATTACTGTGCACGCACATAGTGCTCTTACTGTGCACGCACATAGTGCTGTTACCGTGCACGCACATAGTGCTATTACTGTGCACGCACATAGTGCTATTACTGTGCACGCACATAGTGCTGTTACTGTGCACGCACATAGTGCTATTACTGTGCACGCACATAGTGCTGTTACTGTGCACGCACATAGTACTATTACTGTGCACGCACATAGTGCTGTTACTGTGCACGCACATAGTGCTATTACTGTGCACGCACATAGTACTATTACTGTGCACGCACATAGTGCTGTTACTGTGCACGCACATAGTGCTATTACTGTGCACGCACATAGTGCTATTACTGTACGCACATAGTGCTATTACTGTGCACGCACATAGTGCTATTACTGTGCACGCACATAGTACTGTTACTGTGCACGCACATAGTGCTGTTACTGTGCACGCACATAGTGCTATTACTGTGCACGCACATAGTGCTATTACTGTACGCACATAGTACTATTACTGTGCATGCACATAGTGCTATTACTGTGCACGCACATAGTACTATTACTGTGCACGCACATAGTGCTGTTACTGTGCACGCACATAGTGCTATTACTGTGCATGCACATAGTGCTATTACTGTGCACGCACATAGTGCTATTACTGTACGCACATAGTGCTATTACTGTGCATGCACATAGTGCTATTACTGTGCACGCACATAGTGCTATTACTGTGCACGCACATACACTGTGCACGCACATAGTGCTATTACTGTGCACGCACATAGTGCTATTACTGTGCACGCACATAGTGCTATTACTGTATGCACATAGTGCTATTACTGTGCACGCACATAGTGCTATTACTGTGCACGCACATAGTGCTATTACTGTGCACGCACATAGTGCATACTGTGCTATTACTGTGCACGCACATAGTGCTATTACTGTACGCACATAGTGCTATTACTGTGCACGCACATAGTGCTAACACTGTGCACACATAGTACTAACACTGTACGCACATAGTGCTAGCACTGTGCACACACATTACTGTGCACACACATAGTGCTAACACCGTGCATGTAGCACACACATAGTGCTAACACCGTGCATGGACATAGTACTAACACTACATAGTACTATTACTGTGCACGCACATAGTGCTAACACTGCACGCACATAGTGCTAGCACTGTGCACACACGTAGTACTAACACTGTGCACGCACATAGTGCTATTACTGTGCACGCACATAGTGCTATTACTGTGCACGCACATAGTACTAACACTGTGCACGCACATAGTACTAACACTGTGCACACACATAGTACTAACACTGTGCACGCACATAGTGCTAGCACTGTGCACACACATAGTACTAACACTGCACGCACGTAGTACTAACACTGTGCACACACATAGTGCTAGCACTGTGCATTCACGTAGTACTAACACTGCACGCACGTAGTACTAACACTGTGCACACACATAGTGCTAGCACTGTGCATGCACGTAGTACTATTGCTGTGCACGCACATAGTGCTAACACCATGCATGCACATAGTGATTACACCGTACTAGAGTCATTCTTATTAGTGTTATCACGTACTAGATTTATTTGTATTAGTGTCAGCACATACTAGTGTCTGTCAGTTGTAGTATGTTCGATTAAGTTAGTGTTTGCTAGTGTCAGTTTGATTGTAGTAGCTGTTGTTGTAAGGAAATTACGATACCCGATGAAATAATATACTAATCAGGTGTTCTTTGGAAGTATGGGCGAAGTCCTTGAGGCCAAATTATTTCTTCACTAGTGGGCGTGTCACATGATGCCACTTCCGGTTTCACTTCCGGTCGCAAATTTTTGTCCTTCGAGGCTATCTGAGTGGTTCTGAGGTGGGCTTGTGGGTTTTTATTAGTGTGTACATGTACTAGAGTCATTCTTTTTAGTGCCCGCATGTACTAGAGTCATTCTTTTTAGTGCCCGCGTGTACTAGAGTCATTCTTTTTAGTGCCCGCATGTACTAGAGTCATTCTTTTTAGTGCCCGCATGTACTGGAGTCATTCTTTTTAGTGCCCGCGTGTACTAGAGTCATTCTTTTTAGTGCCCGCATGTACTAGAGTCATTCTTTTTAGTGCCCGCGTGTACTAGAGTCATTCTTTTTAGTGCCCGCATGTACTGGAGTCATTCTTTTTAGTGCCCGCATGTACTAGAGTCATTCTTTTTAGTGCCCGCATGTACTGGAGTCATTCTTTTTAGTGCCCGCATGTACTAGAGTCATTCTTTTTAGTGCCCGCATGTACTGGAGTCATTCTTTTTAGTGCCCGCATGTACTAGAGTCATTCTTTTTAGTGCCCGCATGTACTAGAGTCATTCTTTTTAGTGCCCGCATGTACTGGAGTCATTCTTTTTAGTGCCCGCGTACTAGTACATGTACTGGAGTCATTCTTTTTAGTGCCCGCATGTACTAGAGTCATTCTTTTTAGTGCCGCATGTATTGGAGTCATTCTTTTTAGTGCCCGCATGTACTAGAGTCATTCTTTTTAGTGCCGCATGTACTGGAGTCATTCTTTTTAGTGCCCGCATGTACTGGAGTCATTCTTTTTAGTGCTCGCATGTACTAGAGTCATTCTTATTAGTGCCCACATGCACTAGAGTCATTTTTATTAGTGTTCGCACGTAATAGTTTTATTTATCTTGGTAATGTCTGTTTTTACTATTGTCCACTAGAGTATTTTTTTAACGGTTTTAGCTGAGTTGGGATAATTATATTGCATATTCAATGTAAATAGATTTTGATAACACTGGACATAAGAACAAAGTAAAGATGTTTATTACTTGTATAGATGATACATAATTTAAAAGAGATGACTAAAAATACAAAATAATAATTAATAATTGATGTCTGTACTTCTAATTCTTTTAGAAGGGCGTGACGAAACTGAAAAGTCCCCCTGCAGATCTTCTTCCCCAGATGATAGAAGGTGTTGACTCTATGTAGTTGTTCTACGCTGTGTAGGTGTGTGTTTGTGGCTGGGACTGATTACTTCATCCACAGATAGAAACGCTTGAATTTGGCCAAGGACTACCAGGTCCAGCTGCTCCCTCGTCAGCGCACTGGCCTCATCCCGCTTAGACAAATAGAAGTCTCTGTCAAACTGAGCAGAGCACTTGGTGGCACAGCCACAGCCCCGGGCTAAAAACTGGTCTAACTGCTCAGTTGAGGTAAGTCGTTTCGTCCTTGCTGGTGATGGCTTTCTTAACCTCTTCCTTTCCTTTACACAGATGATGCTGCTCCGTCGGCAGGCAACGGACACAGTATCGGAAGGGGAAAGAAAAGTGGGGTCGGAATGAGGTGGTGACAAGAAAACAGATGAGTGGTCAGGATGCAATGATGAAGGCTCGATGTCTGGTACAGAGCAGTCCAAAGAATCCAGAGGATCATAGAGGTCATCTTCAAACAATGGAGTAGCAGAGCCTGACTCTGCTGATGAGACATCCCTAGAAGCTTTATAATAAGTTGTTTTTTTTTTTGTTTTTTTTATAGAAAACATTATTTAAATATAAATTTATTACCTTCATAATAGTTGGTAAAATGGCCATCAAATTCTTCATCACCTAAAAAAAAAAAAAAAGATGATGAACTGATGAGGATAGTTAACTGTAATGAGTGACTTACAGTCAGAAAGTGGGTCCTCACTTCCTGGAGCCATGAATTCGCTTATGAACTCCTCTATTGCTTCAGCGTCAGCTCCACCCATCATGTCCAGACCATCACGGTGGCTGAGGTTTAATGCTCTAGCAAGATTCCTGGCTTCACTCATGATAGCCACTGTACTTACTACTAAACTGAGAGCTGTATTTTCCTGCCATTGACGGCGACATTTACCGCGGATTGGGCCCGCGCTAAAACCCAGACTTAGTAACGGCCCGGATACGAGTTCAGGAGTAAGTGAAGTTCATGAATTCTCGGGCTTATTACTATCATTCTAAAGAGGGCCTGATCTTCAAACTTCGCAGGTAGATGTATTAAGGGTTTATTATTTCATATATGCAATAAAAAATAATTGATAAAAAATGACTAAAATGACAATTTTGATCGTAGCTAAAAACGGTACTTGCCGCATTGTGCCCGATTTTCCCGTAGAGGGTCACATATTATGTTTTTGTTATTGTTATTACTGTTATAACAAATTTATTATAGTCAGGGTTTTATCTAGAAATTTGTTTGGAAAGGGGTGGGAGGAGTTTGGTCATATCTGCCACCCTTAGGATGTAAGACATAAAATATTTATAACTAGCAAGTACCCCATCTCATAGTGGCGCTTGACGTATTGCACAATAAGAATGCAGTAGCATAAGTTAGTTTTATTCATTGTTATCATTCTCTACATCAGTTTCCCTCTCCTGCTCTCTTTCCCCCTGAACTATCTCAGCTTTTCTTATCCCCAACCTTTCCTTTTTTTTTCAGCTTTTTTGTCGAGTCATGGAGTCCCTTCTCCTTTGTCTACCTCTCCTGCTTCTGAATCTCTCTGTCCTTCTATCATGATAGTGGACTTAGGCTTTGTGAAATATTGCCTATTTTTTCGTATTTCCCCCTTCCTTCTTGAAACTTATGCTGCCTTTACTCAGTGATTTCACTACTGCCGCCTTCCGCTTTTTAGTGTACTATTAATCACTTTCAACTGAATGGGATGACATAATCAAGATACGAAGATGCTTTACCACACTGTTTAAGCTCACGAATTATTCACGAATACACACCGTTGGTCGTCGTCATTGTTACTGACACATGAGCATATTGTTCTTTAATCCTAGAGAGCAATTAGCATTACATTATTATGAGTTTGAGTGCTTTAATTTTGAGTACTGCCTAACTGCATACTGCACACAGATACTATTGAACTATGATAGGTGCTGGATTTGAATGTTTACTAGGGTATCATATTTAGATAGTTCCTTCAAAACTTTTGCTATAAGAGGTGCTTGGCCTTAATTACAATGTTTGTATAATTATTTAGTACACATTAATTTTGAAGAAATTCTTGAGAATTTTTAATTTATTTGATTGTTCAGGACTTTATACAACAAGAGAAGAAGATCACATGTGCGGTGGATTATGCAGTCGAGTAAAAGTGGCTTGCAAGGTTAGGTGGATTCTAAATTAGGAAATAATTTTGAAGGGGAAATTAAATAGTGTATATTACAATATACTAGCAAGTACCCCGCCACACAGTGGCGCTTGTATTGAAGTTATTTTGCTCAGTTATCATTCTCTACTATCTATTAAGGTTAATTAGTTTTCATCTCCTGCTCTCTTTTTTAAACTATCTCAGCTTTTCTTATCCCACCCTCACATTTCCTTTCTTCAGCTTTTTCTTCTTGAGTAATGGAGTCCCTTTTCCTTTGTCTAATTCTCCTGCTTTGGAATCTCTGTCCTACCATCATGATTGTGACCTTACGCTGCGCGAAACTTTTGCCTTCTCTCTTTCATACTATTGCCTTCCTTTTTGAAGCTTACACCGCCTTCCCTAGTCTATTCCATCCACTTTTTAGTAACAATTAATCACTCTCTTTACACATTGAGGTAAGGACTATGCTTGGCCAGACTGTTTAAGCTCATGGATTATTCATGAATACACACACACACGGTCGTTGTCGTTCATCATCGTTATTTGACACACAAGTGTATTATTCAGGGGTTCATTTAGAAATCCATTTAAGAGTGGACGAGGTTGAGTTTGTGCTATCTAAAGGGTGTCACAGCGTTCATGCAGAACTAAGATGAGAAAAGAGACGGGCATGATTTAAGCATTTCCCTTCACCTTAAATATTCACTTTTTAACTTCGCATTTTGCTTACGAAATTTTAAGAATATTTCAAGGAGGGTGAAATAGCTTCAAGGGGGGAAAGCGTCTCCCTTGCTCCCCTTCTAAATGAACCCCTGTTATTATATAGATGTTAGTAAAAAATTTAAAAATTTTAATGTAAATTTTTCTAAATTTTAATGAACAAGAGAGGTATTTGTGAAGTATTATACTATTTTAACCCACATGGCTGAGGGTAGTCTTGTAATGGACTGAAAGAACGTGTGACGAACAGTTGATTGTAACTTTGAGCTGACATTTTGAAGCTGATTGAATCATTGATGTGTGTCTTATACAGAATTATTTTGCTTGGGGTAAGAGACAGGTGCTGTGTGTTTACTTAGCCACACCACACCCTCTTTCTAAACATTCTACTGTGGTGCACATGCTTGTATGAGACTGTATATAAGCTTTGATCAATGTTTCTTGCATGATTTTATGATCGTAAAATTCATAGAATTAAGTATTAGCTGTTCTATATTTTCCCCAATATTCGAGGGGGGATTGGAGATCCTAGGTTTAACCCCCTCAGTATTCTATAGCTTAAGTTGTGCTGAAATAGCAGCGCATAAGGCCACTGTATGGATGCACAATTTATGCTATTATCCAATTATTTGCATAGGCTGCAACAACTAGTGGAGTGAGATGATTTAAAATCGAAACTGCTGGAGATGTTAATGCATGACATCAGAGGCGGAAGAAGCGGTGAAGGAATCTCATCAATGAAATATCCTTATTGGAAGTGGCAGTTATTAAAAGTATGTAAATGATTGGTTTGAGGGAACCACATCCGGGTTAATGTATAAGCTTAGGATTTTACTTTAACTTTTCCTGCTTGTTATCTGATTAACCTTTACTTTTTTCTGCATGTGCC
>WLWD01003563.1_pt1 | contig 23565 bp, 11 predicted proteins | sample 6712731 | NCBI WGS metagenome assembly WLWD01 (sample SAMN12718690, study PRJNA576275) | sponge metagenome | isolation source: marine sponge | host: Mycale hentscheli | place: New Zealand: South Island, Marlborough, Capsize Point | collected 2014-11-01 | reverse complement strand
TGCAGGAGTCAGCATATAATATGGGGAGATTCACGTGCGAGAGTGAAATGTCATCCCCATGTCGTATGATAAGTGTAAATGATTTGTTTATTTGGATATTGGATATTTTTTTTCAAAACAGTATAATGGTTAAGGTTCAAACTCGTCCTTCAGAGATGACTCTGCCCTATGGTTAAAGATACAGTTGTTCAGAACTACACAGGTGTGTTGGGGTATTCAATACGCAGTGTTCAATATGGGAGAATATTGAATGCTTGTGTGACGTGAAAATACTCAAGGAAAAAATGCTATGTACAATATATATATATATGTACAAGTTCCACCACGACATGGAGGTTGGCATGGGATTTACACAACCAACGGCCCAAGGCCCAAGGATAGTGTAAATTCCATACCGACCGAACACAGAGGGACTTGTACCATGGCTCTAGGCTATAGGAAACGCATAAAAACTAATTTTGATTGGACGGTTCACTTATTCACCTCCTAGGAGGTGGGTATGAAATATTATATTCACCGCGAATTAAGCAATCTGATTGGACAGTTTAATGTACCATGGTAAAAGCATATTTATCATACATTGGATATTTTCCTCGAGTATTTCCTCATCACGCGAGTGTTCAACATTTGTGTATTATCATTACTACCATCAGGAACTATCACTATGTACTTGGTATATTGTCAACTAAGTGTACAGAAGTATGTGGCAGTAAATATAAAATGTGCTGTGGACTATACCCAGTGTATAATAACAACTTACTGTACAATATGTGGATGGCATTTTACTCTCACACTTGCCGTCGGCTATTGAAAATACTTACTGTAGGACAGTGGCACCTTCTTAGCTACTCTCACTTCAACTAATCATTCATATGCTGACATTTTATGCGATTTTTAGATGAACTTTAATGGTTTAAATGAAGTTGTTACTGCATAATGCTTCAATGTATTGCTCTTTCCCCTGTAAATGCTAGTAAGCTATAAATTATCTGGTTTATTATAATTTCTTTCTGTTCACTGCAAAATCCATGACCATATTGCTGAGATCAGCTTATATACACACTGTGAAATTAAATAAGACTTTATTATTATAACTACAAATACTATTTTCCTGCCATAATTGTAAGATACATGTATTCTCTGAAATATCGAAATGGTTCATTAAATTAGATAGGCTTCCATTATAACAGAACCCTGCCAGCTGCAGGTAACAGCATTGTATGTATTTCTTAGCTTATAGTTTGTGCAGTTTCTACGCTGAGCTAAAGCTATTTGAAACGATAATTAAAAAAGGGCCAAACGAAGGCCAATGATTGCACATAAATATGTACAACAACAAATATTTGTGGTTGAACACAGCTGTAGTTTGATAAAGAACTTATCAAAGGTGAAAAGGCTCTTGTAGGTGTAGAGCATTTTAAATATTAAGAAGCAGCATCAAACAAGGAGTTGAACATTAACAGAGCTACTGGTCTGCTGGCCTTAATGAGAAACTGACATATTACAACAAATTCATCCATTGGCTGAAAATAATAATTGAAGTTTTCAAACAAAAAGGATGATAATGGAATGCAAGTGGATCTTGCACAAGTTAAATGGATCATTTGTCATGTTATCCTCACCAATTATGTTGCTGTTTACATCTTGTTTATAATATTACCACAAAGAAAAAGTTGAAACATCGGGTTAATCATTCATGTATACGTACAGTTCAATTGCCCCTAGTGAACTTCAATGTCTGTTTACTTTATAGTTCTCCTTGACAATAGCATAGAAATGTTAAATTATGGCACGCAATTGAGTGCAGTTCAACTATAACTAGCAAGACAGGACACTTGATAGTAGTAGCAGATAGTGTGTGTACAAAATAAAAACAAAACACAGAGAAACTCTCCACCATTACTGTACGTGGAGAGTGTTAGAGTTCTGGCATTATTTCAATTATGCAGGGGCACTCTATATTAGTGTCTGAACTTTGTGCTGATTGATAACTTGGAGAGGACTTCACCACGAAGTCGAAACATCGAGTCAAGAGTGATTAATAATTCGAATGTAAAATGTACAGTTGGGAACGGGAGCATTTATAGCAAGCATACATACACACACACATACATACATACATACATAAATTCATACATACATACACATATATACATACACTAGTGATGTGCTTGAGCACAAATGAGCGAGCCTGCCTTGTTATTTGCATAAAACTACAATATTGTTATATGATGAATTTTGCCTGCTTTTTTATTACATGATGACAATATGGATTCTGAATAGTTAAACATTAATTACAGCAAAATATACACAGAAATACTTTCTTACATTAATTTCCTGAGTAGTGATAAGTCTGTAGTATCAAATTTAAGCCATTCTGACTACTTTTATTACCAGTAACTCTTGAACAAGCTCTCAGCTTAGAAGCCATTCTGACTACCAGTGATTTTGGCAACCAACAACCAAGCTGCACTTAGAAGCTCAAAAAAAGTTTATAAATTACGCATATACGGAAAAGGGGATTCAATGCCATAGTGATAGTGGTAAATAATTCAATTTCTAGGATGATAAAACCAGAGGATTCTGTTTAGTGAAGTTATGGACGGGGTCGAACACTGAGCTAGCACAAAAATACCCGGGGGTCAAAGTGCAAATGACATACGTATGTCCCCACATGACAAAAATCCCCAATTCTCAATTGAGTTACCCCTGATAGTGTCTCGCTCGCTCGCCAATAAATACATACATACACACACATATATATACATAAATACATACATACTTACACAGATACATACTACACAAAATACAGAGTTTCTCTATGCTAATACTTCTAAGAACATTAACAAATTGTTTATATAGTGGTTATTCCAAGTAGTCAGTTGCCCAGCAACAGGCAGTGAGTGGACTTGGTATGAACTGGATATTTGGTTGGAGATTATCATGATCCTTAGAAAACACACACACACACAGTGACATCACATTATGTAAAAGACCAAAGCTATGTTAATTGTGTGAGTACTACAGTGAATGCACTTCCTTGGTCTACACCAGCTGAAGGTTGGTTGACTGGTGTATAGTCCACTTATCTCCCTGGTGACTTAGGATGTCATGTGCAGTCAACCACCCACTTCCTGGTCAGCCTGTGGTTGCCTGGTAACCACTTTGAATCTGCCACAGATAAGTGGACAGTGACAGATATCACGCTCCTGCTAAGGCCTTGGAGGAGTGTGACTCAAACCAGCTACTGGAAAGGGGTGTGGCTTTATAAAGAATAACTTCTGGGAGACCAGAATGGCCCAAAGAGGTGGGTGGTTGTAAAGAAGTGGGTGGTTGTGGACACATAGCTGTTTTTTCTCTCCCTCTCTATTCACTTTATCTTATCCATTTCATCAACCAGCTTCCAAGACTGGCATAAGAATGCCACTTCAAAAGTCACACTCTCCCCCTCTATCTTGTCTTTCTTTTCTATTATTTTTCTTTAAGAAAGGCCACATAATAGATAGAGAAAACAGCCACATTGGTCCTCACCTCACCAGCATCCCATTATTGCGGCCTAAGGCAGTTTTATCCTGAGATCATTAGAGCTGGGCATAGGCTTCAATAGGTACAGGTCTTTGTGAAGGTTTTTACCTCAGATTTGTCCACTAGACAAACAATATCAACAGGAAGCTGAGAATACTTATATCATTGATTTCCAGACTGACAGGATATAGATTAATTAATATACCTATAGCCTCAGCTTCACCGGCCTGAGTTGCCATAGTTACTTTGTTATTAACAGATGTTGGAAAAAAATAAGTAAAAGGTGACATTGATATTTATAAGTAATACTTCTTGCATGTCGGAGTAGTATGTGTAGTATGTGCAAGTGTTTAAGGAGTATATGTGCAAGTATTTAAGGAGTACATGTGCAAGTACTTAAGGAGTATATGTGCAAGTACTTAAGGAGTACATGTGCAAGTACTTAAGGAGTATATGTGCAAGTACTTAAGGAGTACATGTGCAAGTGTTTAAGGAGTATATGTGCAAGTACTTAAGGAGTATATGTGCAAGTACTTAAGGAGTACATGTGCAAGTGTTTAAGGAGTATATGTGCAAGTATTTAAGGAGTACATGTGCAAGTATTTAACGAGCCGAACGCAAGTGAAAGCACAAGTGTGAGAGTGAGTGAGTGAGTGACACCCCCATATTGTGTGACAAGTGTAATAAATTAAATTGTTTATTATACTTTGGATACATCGACGGTTTTACAAAACAGTAAACGTTCAGAGGCAACTCTTCTATACTTCTAATAATTTCCAGCAGAACTATGCACAGGTGCATTGGAGCATCATATACAACATTCAATATGGGTAAATATTGAACGTTTGAATGATGCAGAAATACTCAAGGAAAATATCTAATTAACTAATATAATATATAAGTTACTGTGTGTGTATATGTGTGTGCATGTGTGGAGAGGTGAAGATGGGTGGGGCAATGGGTGGGGCAATGGGTGGGGGGGGGGGCACCTCAGGGATTTAAGGCCTTCTTAGGGGGGCACCTCAGGGATTTAAGGCCTTCTTAGGGGGGCACCTCAGGGATTTAAGGCCTTCTTAGGGGGGCACCTCAGGGATTTAAGGCCTTCTTAGGGGGGCACCTCAGGGATTTAAGGCCTTCTTAGGGGGGCACCTCAGGGATTTAAGGCCTTCTTAGGGGGGCACCTCAGGGATATAAGGCCTTCTTAGGGGGGCACCTCAGGGATATAAGGCCTTCTTAGGGGGGCACCTCAGGGATTTAAGGCCTTCTTAGGGGGGCACCTCAGGGATTTAAGGCCTTCTTAGGGGGGCACCTCAGGGATTTAAGGCCTTCTTAGGGGGGCACCTCAGGGATTTAAGGCCTTCTTAGGGGGGCACCTCAGGGATTTAAGGCCTTCTTAGGGGGGCACCTCAGGGATTTAAGGCCTTCTTAGGGGGGCACCTCAGGGATATAAGGCCTTCTTAGGGAGGCATTTTACCTTGCCTTAAAAAGACTTCGCTCTCCTCCTCCCCTCCCGCCCCCGTTTCTTGAAATTGTTACGATCCTCTTGCTGACATTTTCACAAAGAAACCCAACCCCCGAAATTTCAAAAATGTTGATTTGACCCCTCTCAAGATTCATCCTAAAAGTTACCTAGGTGGCCAGACATAGAGATATCCATGGCTTCCAGCCTTCCAGGGAATAGGAGGCAGGTAGTGTGGTCTCCACTCAGTCACAGGTAACTGTCCTTACTACAGCTTGTACTGCAGTGCGCAGTGAAACTTATCAAGTACGTTTGATCTATTCGCACCGTAGTAACACTAACTTCCTATAGTTTACCTGTAGCTACTCTACTTTCATCCTTTACCAGATGACACGGCGAACAAGAATGGAGAGAAAGTGGATATATGTGCCGCTTGATTAGATACTAGGTCACAAATATTCCTTGAGGAAACTGGCAGTTAACAGATAATTCCAAAACCGTAGTGATCTCAACTTCCTGTATAGAAACTAAAGCAGCATTTCACAAAGAACTGCAGCTAGCACCATCTATGATATCGCTAATATAAACTAATTGCTGTAACTAAATGATGTGCTTTATTTCACATGGCTTAGACTTATCTCATACATGCAAGGAGGAATGGTTGGCTAGCAGTCTGAGTATGTTCCAATTGAAGTTGATCACTAACAAATCAAACCAATTAATTCATTCTTTTTAAAAGCCTTTTAGGCATAAACAGGATGCTATTCTGAATATCAAAAAGGAAATTAGCACCTCACCATGGTCAACTTGTCCAGTAAAAATACTGCCACATTCCCGGGAATATACACCAACAACAACTCCCGGCAAGTTAGCGCCATTCAATGCCCCATAACAAACTCAGTGGTTTTTAAAACTGAAGGCACTGGCCTAGTGTGTACCCATGGCGGTGTTTACACACAAGCTAAAGTGTTTATTTTTTCTTTGACTGGTCTCTTTCTTGGAATGCTGGAAGTTTGAGATTCGCTGGAAGGCAAACACCACACACAGCTTCCCTCCTGTATCTCTCATCCATACTCCATAACTTTTGCCTAACATGGTAATAATGACTAGCAGAAGGAGGAGTGGCCACACTGTACCAACTGGTTGCCATAGAGATGGGGCCTTGGGGCATTTTGCTTAGGCTAATTCAATTTTCGTTGCACGAATTAATTACATGTGGCTGTAGTATACAATAAAAAACACCACTTATAAATTTCATTAAACCCATGGCCCGTTCACAGTAGGCTTCTGAATTAGCAAGATTCATAAGGCAATTTCTCATTAAACTATTGAACTTGCAGCCAGTGTTGAGCCATTGAAGTGTGCCAGGTTACACCATGTGCCAGCAACAACACCTCACAACTTAGTAATGCTTTGTCTATCATAAATGTGTGTTGTTTCACGGCACGAGCTAGTTAGGGGAGGGTGAGGTGGCTGGCCTGGAGATTTAGTACAGACACCAGTGGTTCTAAATCCTCGTACTCCTGTCGGGTTTTGAGGATAATATTTCCTCTACTTGCCACCTTAGTAGCACCCGAGATGCTGGCTAGAGACAGACTTAGGAGGGGAACCTTAGTAACACCCGAGATGCTGGCTAGAGACAGACTTGAAACTGAGCAGACAAAAAACAACAACTATGATCCTTACTATAAGCTTGCGGGAGAGAAAGGGTAAAATTGCAGACCAACAGACAAACCTGACCACAAAGTTCACTTTGGGAAAAAAATATCACAGTATGGGAATGCACAACACAGAAATAATGTAGTACTCTATGAAGACTTGTCCAGCCAGAACAAAGACAGCTGTAACACCATGTGAAGAAGATCCTATACCCACTTCTTGGGAGTCAATGAATGATCAAATGATCCGCTCAGAATGGAATGCACTAACTCCTGGGAGGGGTTATTGTAGTAATTATAAGCAAAACAGATTGACTTTCCATTTTCTTCTTTTATGCTCAAGTGACAAAAGAATGAGGGAGATGAAATCATGTCCTGCATGGAAACCCTGTAAGGTGATAGCCACCATTTTTGATTCATTGACAGGCACCTTTAAGAATTACGAAATATCTCCTAGGCTGTTAGTTCAACCCTTAAATGTGCAGTCACAGTGATGCTGCCATTCTGTATCACCATGATGGCCAGTCAGCAGGCTGGAGGTGAGGGTATGGATCTAGACAAACACACCCAGCATAAATATTCACACTTGTCAGCTAGTCACTTTACCAGTGAGGACTTCACACACATCACCACATCACGGGATAGCAGGTTTCCAAAGGCGCACTTGTGAACATTATTCTTGGAATTGTATTAAAGTTACTGCCTAGGGCTTCGTTTTCTTCGTACACTAAGTTTAATTCTTGGAAGGAACTTTACCATCAGATCCTTCTAGATAAGTTGTGGTTACTAGTAGAGGAATAGACAAGCTGTTGCCTGTACATGTAGTATGCCCTTAGGAAAGCTTCTCCCGACCAAATTCCCAAAGGGGGGAAATAATTAATTGCAAACTTCACAATTTCAACCTCCCCCCCCCCCCCCCGGTCGTTTATTTCTCCCTCTGATGACCTTCTCTGTGCACACATGAGCTCCTACTGCATTTATATGAATGGCCAGCAGGCATTGGATGAATTTGGAGAAGGGAGGGCTGATTATTTGGCATCCATTACACCACCATGCTCATGGGCTATTGTATTTTGCATGTGAATAATAGACTGTGATAAGCCCTAGCTGTCTCCACATACAATTCCCATAGTCTACTCCTAAAAATGAAATTTAAAAAATGAAATCAAGCCTTCCTCCCTTTAACCCCCCCCCCCCCCCTGAAAATGTTAGACCCTGAGATTAATGCTTTATCTCCCCAAGACTTGTAGTAGCTACATATTAGGGTGAGTAATGTAACTCTCTTGCACATGTGCACTGAAGGTTGATGAAGACATGCACCATGGCAACATTTCACCCTCACTTCACAACAACAGGCATTTTCAGGTCTTAGAAGATATTAGTATCTAACGTCCACTGTTATACATGCAATTACATTAGGAAACCAGAGTTGTCACGGAAACTATATTCTGTGGGAACAATTCCTTTGGGTGTGATACAAATATTAACTTTGATGAAACTTCAGTTGGAAATTTTCTCATTGTACAATAGTCAAGAGAGCCTGGCTGTAGTGTGAACTAGTTGTCCACAGCTATGGGTCGAGGTTTGCCTTACCTGCTTTGCGAGCTTAAGGTAGGAGGAGTTTGGAAAGGAACTCCACCTCCTTGACCTGCAAAATTGTCCTACATGCTTGTTCTAGATTGTCTATAAGACTATAACACACTTGTATTGTATTTGACACTAATTAAACCCAGTAAATATGTTATGAAGGTTCACCAATCAAATGGGTCTCAATACTAGCTACTATTGAAGCCACAGATTCAACATGGCTGCTTGTCCCTTGCACGTCAAGTTATCATTTCACAATCCTCCATGTGCACTACCACCTGACAAACTTAATTCTCTTGACCACACCCATCAGTTAATGTTGCCTAGCAACAATGATTGGGGGTTTGTGGTCACATGCTGTACATGTCAGCACTCCGGTAGAAGAGTCAACAAGCACCAAGGAGACGGGACAAACACATGTTGGTGATTGGTTGATTGTACTCTGTCCTTTCAGGGACAGTTGACTCGTACTTGACCTCTCACCTTTTAAAAGATGACCCAACTTCACGACACACGAATCTAAACAAAACACTTTCAATTGCTCTATAAGAAAAACTAACACAAGTTTCAGTAGCTGGGCATTTGGAACTTGCAGTTTAGAGGCAGACAGAGCGAAAACAGATCAAAAATATATATTAGGTATATAAAAATAACTAAGTAATTAACTGCACGTTTTCCCAGAAATTTATCAAATTTACAGACATCGCTAGCTCAGCTTGTTCACTCATTACAAAGAGCGAATAAGTGGCAGTGTGTAGACATATTATGAGAAGGAAGATGAGCAACAATGGTACAGTTAGCTGAGTTGCTCTAGCTGGGATTCAGACCTGACTAGCTCTATGGATGGTGGTGAAGCTGGCCTCGATGCATGGCCAACACAATTTCCCTGACACACTCTTGACAGGCTTGTATCTTTATTCCTAGTAGTGATTCCATGAGTACTACTATTATAAATATGAACCACGACAGTTCCCCAGTGCTTGTACATTTAAAAAAAATTAGTTTAACTTGCTAACGAATAGGAGAAAGGTTCACTTTCAAGTCTTTCACCACAGCAACAGCCTGGCCGTAGCTCATGGTGACTCTTCAACTTAAAATCACAAGTGCCATTAGCACATTTCAGGCAGGAAAGGGTCTGTCTGATTCAATTAAATAGCAGACTGCAAGATCGGCAAATCCTTTCTGTGATGTGGGCCAACGAGAGATCCTCTCTGCTTTCTGAGAAATGGAAGGAGTATCTACAGAATTAGCACACTCTGTTTACAATGAAAGTGGAAGAGAATGTAACAAATGCATTTATACATCTGATAGCCTATAGTTAAATGAATTTCCCCTCAGGGATGAAAAGAGCCTAATTGAAGAGGACTGCAGTCTACAGGTAGAATTCCCTTAATTAGAGTGACTTCATTGTGTTGTTTATATTGTGGCAATTTTTTTCAGGGCACTTCAAAGTGGACTAAAAAACAATTTACAAAGAGTAAAGAAATATATTATTTTTAGAGAGAATCACTGACCAAAAAACACAAAAAGTTAAACACCAAATGTTTCAGCTACGGACTGTAGCCTTCATCAGTGGTAATGATTCAAAAATAAATAAATAGTTACTAAGGGTGTTTTTTGGTCAGTGATTCTCTCTAAATATAATATATGTCTACAAATACCTGATCACATAGGATTTTACAGATTTATACAAGAGTAAAGAAGGCTTCAATTATTCCCCAGTAGTTCTCAGCAAAAGAACAAAGCAACAAATAAGAGTGAAAAACTACATTCCATGAAAATTAATTATATTAGGGGCAGACAGGTCGTAACAATAATAGCCCCTGGCCTGAAAAGGTGTGGTTTTCATATTCTAGTAGTAGTAGAAGTAGTAGTAGTAGTAGTAGTAGTAGCAGTAATAGTAATAATAATAATAATAATAATAATAATAATAATAATAATGAAGATGATGATAGTTTCATTTAAAGCGCTAGTTACCAATCAGTCCCACACAGCGTGTTGCTATAGAGCACATGAGAAGGCCAAGAAGAGAAGCTATGAGCAGAGCGTCCTGGAGGTGGAGAAGGTCACTGCCACACCCACTCTTCAGGCTTGGGTGGCACACCTGGTGAGATAACCTATCACCCTGCTTCTCGTCTAGCAGCAAATGGTCAGCTGTGTTGTGAGTGTGATGTGCTCAGTTGGTTGTGCACTGGTCATCCTGTGCTGGTCTTAAGTGTAGAGTATGTAGCAACTCTGCACATGTGTATACATGACATCTGTCCATCCATCCATCCATCCATTCATTCATTCTTTTATTATATTAAATATATTTTTAAAAATTTGCATTTCATTTCATGCTTAGTAGTAGTAGTAGTAGTAGTACAGTAGACCTCAATTATCCGAACACCTCAGGACCGAGGGTTGTTAGGATATTTGAAATGTTCGGATCTTCGAAATAAGTCATTTTGAACGGGGTCTTAATTTCTTATCTATTTAATGCACAGAAAAATTCCAATGAATATCATTATAATCCCCACCCCCCCAAAAATGGCGTTTGGATGAGTGAGAATTCGAATAAACGCGGTTCAGATAACTGAGGGTCTACTGTTGTAGTAGTAGTAGTAGCAGTAGCAGTAGTAGTAGCAGTAGTAGTAGTAGTAGTAGTAGTAGTAGTAGTAGTAGTAGTAGTAGTAGTAGTAGTAGTAGTAGTAGTAACAATGATGATGAGGATGATGAAATACATTCATCTGAGAACTTCTTAAACCGGCAATATATTTTAAGATTTTCCTTTCATTCCTATCCCCCCCCCCCCCCCCCCCCCCAATGTCATAGAGATGCCAGGATGTTTCTGTACCAGCAGGCAGCTGCTTTGGAGGTGCTTGACATTAGCCAGTGAGATGTAGTCCTAATAAGCTACATTATCCTTGCACTTGGTCAGGCTGGTGGACTCATGCCAAAACACTACATTGACTAGTCTTCCTGGGCTATTGCCACCATGGAAAACCCCATTCCTAAAAACCAGGTGCTCACAAGGGATGTGCCGCTCTGGAATTTTAATCCCCAGACTCCATGGAATCATCACCTTAGTAATACCATTTCAATTAAAGGTTTATCTAATTAGTGGTTAATAATCCTTTAAGGTCATTTCTCTTTAGTGACCAATTAGCTGTTACAAAATAATACATTGTTTCTTGAAACTTGCATGGGAGATATTCCACCACACACACACTCACATTTCTGGCTTTCCCCAAGAATTAATAATATTTACTACTTAATGGTATTCTGTAGTCATGATTTATAGTGGTATTCTGAGATTTTGTTGTTTGTATATTATATTTAATATTTTGGTGAAAGTTTACTTCAGTTAATTGAGGTCCTTCAATTGCAATACGCATTCGTCTTCCAAGATTGATGTCACTAGAAAACCCTGGTCTATGTATATTATATTATATATGGTAGATTTCGGGTGAGCCTATTGAGCACATTTGTAATAATGTATAATATTATATATCGGTAAAATACTTAAATGACAGTCAACTATCGGTGTAATAATAGGTGTGGTCAGTTGCTATACCAGTAGAGGTTAGATTGTCGCGTCAAAAGCACCAACTATATAAATACAGAGAATAACAAAAAGGTATCAAAATCCTGTTATGTTTCATTATACCGAGTCAGAATTTATAATCTCTCCGTGTGAAATTGCACAGCCATTGGACTGTATAGCTTGTGAGTCAACATGTCCCAGCACGTCTTACAGTTACTGAGAACGACTCGTTAAATGCCGGTCTATTGGTCTATTTTAATGTTATTCATTTTTGTCAGAGGATGTTTATTTGTTCATTTTAAGAACTGGTATATAGGACAGACTAATTTTAACTCTCTGACATTCTGAGTTATAAATAGCAACAGCCTGCAGAACTGAAAGGGCTTTAGCTAAGTATCAGAATGGGATTTTTAAGTTATCAGTTTAACTTTTTCTTTATTTTGTCCAGAATTAGTCATTTGTGGTCTTTCATAAACTGCTTGAAATGTGAACAGATTAGACTTAATAACATTCCAGGATAATGCCTAATGAGCAGGGTTTTCCCCGGCCTAATTAGCCCAGTGGAGTTATTTTAAGGAAATGGCATTTTGAGTATCTCTTTTCAGAGTTTTCCTACTCAGAATTCTTTACCTATAATTAGATATATTCAAAGCGTCTGTGGTCATGATTGTGTGTTTGTGAGTATGTACTTAAATAAAGACAACAACAACAACAACTCACTCACTCTAATTAAACACGTCATCTCTTATCGAAATTAAAGATTATAATTGTGATTATCGTATTTCAGTAATTATCGCTACAAACTAGGTCATCAGGTTTCAAGGGAGCCTAACAAGTCAAGTTCATAGGATGTAAGGTATGTAAATGGGAATTTATGGCTTCATATAGACTATGGGAGCTCTGGGATTCCCACCCCCACCCCCCCAACCTAAATTTATTTTTACCCTGAATGAAAATTTTTTATGAAAAAAAAATTAATGATCAGGGTAAGCATAAAAATGTCAAAAATTTCTTCAAAGTCATGACTGTCTCATTCTGGTTCTTCAATAATTTTCATCTGACAATATGTTTCATAATCGTGACTTCACCATTTTCACGTGACTAAGCAGCTTTTGCAACTCTACTAATCCCTCTCCCCCCAGCAAAAAATCCTGTATGAACCTCTTCAAAGAGTGGCTCTCGTGTAATGCAGCAGCTAATATGAAGTACTAAACTTATGAAGTTCTTGCATTTATATATATTTATTTTATTTTATTTCTTATTTCCTTATATAAATCAGGTTTGGAGTAGCCATGGTAATGATTTTATACCATTAGTTTGGAAAGATAGAAATGCAGCTCATTTCAATATGGCCCAAGTGCATATCCTGTGATAACTCTAGCAACATAGGTGTGAACACACACACACACACACACACACAATACTTATACAATTCACCACCATTGAAATGATCCAGCAAATTTGATTAAAAATGCTCAAATTATCACTAAATAAAAAAGGTTAATTCTTGACATACTATTATCCCATAAGATATGAGCCATGCCCAAATACTTCTCAAACCAAACATACAAACACACATGCATACACACAACAAATACCAAATACGTACCACCATCATTGGTTGTTGTTTTGCTTTTTCCTTGCTGAATATGGACATACAAGCATACCATATAATTCAAATCTTTATTGGTTGTTCAACTAGTTCAAAAAAAAAATCATAAACAAAAACCTAACATGGCCATAGCTCAGTGACACTACTATATTGGTAGCAGAGGTCACACAAAATACGGCTAGGACAAAAAATAGATAAATTTTCTAAAAAGGAAGTGTGATCTAAAATCAATCAGCACATCATTAAGCCCTGGGTTGTGGGAATTCCAGCTTCAAGCTTGTTTCAATTTAAAGCCACTTACTTCCAGAGCATCCACAGCTAACATTTACATGTGGTGGATTAGGTAGCTCTTTATAAAACCACCGGTCATAAGCATAATGAAGTCAAAACTGAAAGCCCCACACCCAATTCCACACCAGCAAGTTTCTTGTCTTTTCCCAGGTATCGCAAAACATGTCTGGATGGATATTCTTTTATGGTTCTAGTCGGGAGCTCATGGAAGAATGATTTCAAATTGCTGACCCTTTTAAAAAAAAAGGCTTCTGTTACTACATACCTATTTCAGCTAAGAGGATAAAAGTGAAAACACACGTGCACACACTTGCATCCCATTACCATGATGATGACACCAACACAGAGTTGGAACTCAAGAAAGGAAATTACGACTGTTACGCTAAAACATCAACAACAACAACAAGAAGTTGCATTAAAAAAATAAACCCTTTTCTATCCCTATTACCAACTGCACCTCAAATTAACTCGAGACTCTTACGTAGCAACACATGTGTACGGCTGACACTTTACATAAACATCTTGTCCACTCTCCATCTGTTTCATTGACCTGGTGACCTCAGACTTTGAACTCAATGACATCACAGAACCTATCCTAACAGCGAAATTAACAAATCCAGCTGTAGTTGTTTAGAAAGCTTTACTCTAAAGGTAGGGGTCAAGTCCAAGGTCGAGATTGATTGGGAGGTTATCATCTTGAAACTTAAACAGTGCACCAACAACCATTTATATGAAGTGATGCACTGAGTTGAAGTATAGGCTAGCTGTGAGGAGACACATTTGAAGTGTTAATTGGGAAACTCTTGTGTTTACAATAGCTATATAGTAAAGGTTATCCAAAAATATATATATATTGGTATCACAAATAAAAATGAATTTTTACTGATCTCAAGATAACCCTGGGAATCCTGGGATATTCCTAATGCATTGGACTAGTGTGGAGATGGTTTAGTTCATCTTTACAAAATACAAACTAGCTACAGAAATATTAATAGTATTTTTATTATTATATTATGTGGTAATAATAATTATTATAATAATAACACTGATGACGACAATGATGATGATGATGATGATGATGATTGTGATAATGGTGATGATGATGGTTGTGATGATGATGATTGTGATAATGGTGATGATGATGATTGTGATAATGGTGATGATGATGATTGTGATAATGATGATGATGATGATGATTGTGATAATGGTGATGATGATGATTGTGATAATGATGATTGTGATAATGGTGATGATGATGATTGTGATAATGGTGATGATGATGATTGTGATAATGATAATTCAGATGTCATTGAGGATCAAAGTTTGAATTGTTTGCAAAAGAGGATTTGCAAGTGTTACAGTCAAAGAAAAAAAAAACATATCCCAATTAATTCTGGATGCCATTCCCTCCAGGGCCAGCAATTCTCAGCATGCGGTGAACATAGTGAGAAATCTGGTCTTACTGCTCAATCTGAAAGATATCTTGCCGCCCACCTGCGCCACTTTGTGGCCAGAGTCCACACTTCCTGGGAAGTTATGGGATTTCTATGTAGTACCAGAACTCCCATAGCAGCAGCCATTGCTGCTTCCTTAACTTACTCGCCTATCACAACTGCCCGGCCACAAAACCACACAAATAACGTCCTCTCGCAATGGACAAGGTCATCAACCACTTCCGCCATCAAATATAGCCGTACTATCGGGCGGGCAATTAATTACCTTTTTAACATGTTCTTCCCCCTCTCCCCCCCCCCCCCCCCCCCCCCCCCCCACACACTCCACTCCTCTTTCTTCCCCCCCCCCTCAAAAACACACAAACAAAAGAACAAACAAACAAAAAAACCCAGTTAATTAGAGAATTTGTGATCCACTCTTTCATTAGACTAAGTAATGCTGTCAGTTGACAAACAGAAAATGAAACACACTTGATAGTCCATTAAATATCGTGTCTGATAAATTGCTGACCTGTGATAAGATATAAGATGACACCAGCTGAATTATCCTGTTTTGTTTCTCGTCTGACCAGTTATGCGGCAGCCTGGGGTCAATGCCCCGATTGCGTCTTCACTGGAGCATGATTAAAACGAGCAGCGCAGCATTTGATGGACTGACATGAAATATCGTTAATTGTTAATCTACATAAGGTGTCTAAGACATGACTAGTGGTTGTGCTAGTATTTCGTTTTAATAAAACTCAGTAGGTTCTAAATGAGTGGATCATATAGCAGCTTTACACTGACTGACCAATACTGAGATATTTCAAGGAACCTTTTGGTCTCGTGGATTCTTCACCACCATCTCAACAACTGTGCAAATCTAAATAGCTAACCATCTTATTGTAAACACAGCGTCACACAATCAGATCAACACACTCTTAGACTTTCGTGAGATCAATAAAAGTGTACAAAAGTAATAATAGCTCGTTCTAACAGCCAATATTAGTTCATTAAAACTTAACCCGGCATTTTGACCGCTTGCCGAAGTCCTCTTCAGGGATCAAGAGGACTTCGGCAAGAAGTCAAAACGGCGGGTTAAGTTTTAATTAACACCATATTGACTGTTAGAACGAGAAAATTTGCTATTACACACAATGTACATGCACTCATTTTACTTGCCCCAGGGTTTGGAGCTAAACAAAACAACGACAAATAAACAGGAAAGTTTGTTAATAACCTTTGAAGACGTCACGTACTGGTGACCCGCACATATTAAATCCTGTGTACCCGTTTGATGGTCATCGTGCACTATAGAATACACTAATTACCAGAGTATATTTATTCTCATAGACTTTTCTATTGAGTTTTGAAACTGCACTTTCCCGGCAGTTCTGAAGTTTTAAAGGGAATTTTCTGGATTACTTCGACACCAGCTTTCGGCTGGTACAGCTACTTCTCTTCAAAAGTTATTAACAGTTTTTACTGCACCAACTCAACCAGGACATACTACAAGTGAAGTACCACATATTAGCAATCATCTGATTACACTTCCTGATTTCAGCAACGACAATAAACAGAACAACAATAGCTAACAACAATTGAAATTATCAAGTTCTGACTTCTCATAAAAACTAGAATGAACTTTTCTCAATTAAAGAGGTCTAAGGAAAGCGAAGGTTAGATGTGAAAAAATCTCAGTTGTTGCCAGGGAATTGAACCCTGGACTCCTGGCATTAGCCACCAGTACTCTGTAAATACTATACTGATATTACATATATTCAACCACCATAGCAAGTATTAGTGGAAATACAAAGTTCTAGTTATTTCTGGAAAGTTGAGTTCTGCCTGTTCACTGAAGTGGTTTATAAAACCAACGGGCACGCTCGTAAACATTATGTTAACCAGCCCAATTAATAATGTACGTGCACAGAACATTACTCTAGCCTTCACTCAGTAACCAGTCTCAGCTGGCCTGTAACCACTTTGTCCTCTGACCTTGACTCATGAGACTTTAACCTCCAACGTACTGAACTAAGAGGTCAGTTGAGATTTGAGAAGTGGCTTGAAAATGGAATAAACTAGAGATTAGTCTGGCCACCCACTAGTTATACCCAACCACTGGGTGCATGACACGAATGAAACCACGCTACTCCCACTTGAACCAGTCTCTTTAAGGATAGGGCTACACTAACTGAATCAAGTCTAGATGTTAGTTTACACCCACTCAACCTGTTATTTGGGGTTATGGAAAGCGGGGGAGTGAGGGTGTGCAGGAGGAGCCATTCGGTAAAAATTTCTGACTGAACTTTAGTAGCTAAATTCAACTTACAGTGTTTTTTACTCCAGTCTGAAGTTATTTTTAGCTCGAGGTGAAGACGGGAATTAAGTCAGAGACTCCAACATTCTTTACACTTATTTTTTTGGAACTAAAGCAAAAACAGGCCATAACAAAATCTACGGTAACAGGCTAGTCAGAAGTAGTGCTCTAAGAATTTGAAACTCTGACAGTAAGCACATTCCATCTTTAGAAATTCAGGTGAAGCACACACACAAACATACACACATACTCACAAACAAAATAATGATAACAGCAGAAAGCAATTTGTACCAAAATGACAATTTTCCTCTTTACTATACAAAACTAACCCATTGTTGTCATTGGTACCTAGAGAAAGTGACACGACTACCACAGTGTGAAGGAATTCTCAATCCAGTGTTCTCTTGATATTTTTCAGAATATTTTAAGACATTATCTTGTATTATTGGCAAGCGAGCGAAGCGAGCGAGACAGTATTAGGGGTGGATAATGCAAAATCGGGTATATGTTATATGTATATATGTATGTATGTATGTATGGATGGATGGTACGTATGCCCTTTAAACGCGCGCGCGGTGAACTTTTTTCTTAAAAAAACACGGCTTTTTAGGCTTGACCCCAGTTTATTCTGAAACTACAGCATTAAGCAAGCCTTACTTTATACTTAAGCTCCAAAGTGTGAGAAAATTCCGGCGAAAATGCTTGCTTTTCAAGAAACAAAAAGTTGATTTGACCGGTTACTGGTTTTGTTAGCTAAATATGCTAAATAACTCTGGCCTTTCTTTTTTTGTAGCTAAGAGCTTGTTGTCAACAGTGACTGATTAAACAGTCAGAATTGCTCAAATTTGGAACTACAAAAGTTACCACTGCTCAAGAAAATGAGGTAAGAAAGTAATTTTGTATTTGTGTGCTAAAATTGATGGTCTTTTGTTTTTGTAGCTGAGAGCTTGTTGTCAAGAATTTGAGGTAATTAAGATAGTCAAAGTAATTTAAATTTGATACTACAGAAGTTATCAATACTCAGGAAATTGAGGTAAGTAGTAATTCCATATTTGTTGGCTAAAATTACAAATAATAACACTGGTTTATATTTTTTATCGTAGCTGAGAGCTTGTTCAAGAGTTACTGGTGATTGAGATTATCAGAATGGTTGATGTTTGATACTACAAAAGTTACCATTAATCAGGTAAGAGAGTGATTTTGTATTTGTTTGCTGAAATAAAAGGTCATAACTGCTATTATAGTGTTTGCATGAACTAAGCTAAAACATAGTAACAATACTTAGTTTTATGTTACCTAACTATCAGGCTCGCTCGCCATTTGTGCTCAAGCACACCACTAGTTATTATGATAATAATATCAGCAGTCCTAGCTCCATGGCCCATAATCTGAGGCTCACTGAAATTGCAACATTTACACACGAAATAAAGACATCCAAATGCTTTCCTGGATTTCATCAAACAGTAATTTATCCCAAAATTCTCCTCCCCCATGTCGACACGCCCACCTATGAGTAAGGTGTAGGAAGAGTCGAGTATGTCATGACTAACACAACGTCTCTCAGCTATTAACTTCTCACTTCTCATACCCAAGCCAATAGTGTAGGTTAAGATAAACGGATCCGATCGAACTAATAACACACTCGCTTGACCGGTTCAGCAGCTATCGCAGCTGAAGCTGATCAAATTTCACTAAAACAATTATATCAAATTACCCGAGGGCTAAGCGTAGGTCCGATAGTGTCAGTGATCGTACAACACTTATACACGCAGACATTATCCAATTAGCCACCGGGTGTAATCATACAGTACAATAGCAAGGGAAAAAAAAGTCCCAAAGTTTGAGAGGTTGTGAAATGCACATAGCAATGAAAATTTATTTTAATCTAGGCATTTGTGTTCCTTATTAGACCTCGTTAAAAACAAGTGATTCCTTCACGAAATGGGGAAATCTGCCATGGAGGAAGTGCCAAAAGACTGATTGACTAATTAAATAGTGTGGGTGACTCGTAAACTACCTGACACTGAGAATTAATAATTTAAACAAAGAATAACAAAATACAAGTGAAGTTATTCAGTTTGCTGCTACTGTTCCTTATAGAAGTGATATTGCTGTGTATTGGATCGGATTGTGTTGGTAGATTCTTATTTTAATTTTAAATGTTACCCTAAATAAAACTGCACTATTCCCCAAACTCCAAATAAAAAAGAGTGTTTAAACTCCATAAAAAAACAACAACAACAACAAAAAAAAAAAAAAAAAAAAAAAAAAAAAAAAAAGGGGGGGGAAAAACAATTTTCCAGTATCCCAATTTATTTGATTTTATTCTGTAAAAAAGTTTCTTTTTCTTTGTTGAGTAAATGAAGTTAGAAATTGTGCAACCAGTGAAAGAGAGTCCCAGAGGGAAAGACAGAAAGGTTTGTGTGTATATGCAATAGTGTTAACCTACATGTTACATTCATATGCTTGCGTGCATGTGTTAGCGTGCATGTGTTAGTGTGCATGTGTTAGCGTGCATGTGTTAGCGTGCATGTGTTAACGTACATGTGTTGATCTGTGTGCATGTGTTGGCGTGCATGTGTGGATTTGTAGTCCAGATGATATCGTGAGACCCACCCACAACCTGACAAATATTTTAGACAAGTATTTCCTCCTCATAACTATAATGTCTTCAACTCTATACACTTGGAAGTTGGAAATGTTCCAATACCAGAAATTACCAGCATAGCTACATATTCACAAACAAACATAAACACACACACACACACACACACAGACTGACACGCTCACACACAGATATAATGTCCAATGTTGTTCAGTTCAAGGAATGCCAACAATGTCAATCTCCACCATATTCTTCTGTCTCTGTTCCAGGTGATCTGGTGAAACAGGAAGTGCCTGGCATTGGCAGACTCTGGCCCCCGTACTACTAGTGAGGCTCCTGTGCCCGTGCCATGTGTGTTCTGATAGAGGCCTTGGTTAGACTGTCTTTCAAATTTCAAGAGGCTTTGAAGTGACATAGTTTACCAGTCTGTAATGGTGCCCACCAAAGAGAATTGTTTCATTGAACTGATGTAGTTTGCAATCCTGCCATGTTAGGTCGCTTCAGTAGATCAACTTGTGTTTCACCAGCCCATTCAGGAGAAAGGAACTATTTTTACTAGAACTATATCTAAAAGGAACTACAAGAATTGCCGTAATAGAGAGCTTATGAAGAGTCAGTGAAACAACAATAACAATAATAACAACAATAATAATAATAATAATAGTAATAATAATAATGATGATAATAATAATGATAATAATAATAATAATAGTAATAATAATAATAATAATAATAATAATAATAGTAATAATAATAATCAAGTTCTGGCCCTTCATTAAAACTAGATTGAAACTTTCTCACTTAAAGGGGTCAGATTTTTTTCACATTTTTCCTTAGCTTTTTTCCAGACCCCTTTAGGTGAGAAAGTTTCAATCTAGTAATAATAATTAGTAATAGTAGTAGTAGTAGTAATGTAAACAATAAAATAGCAATAATAATAACAATACAAAAACAAACAATAACAGCAATAATAATAATAATAATAATAATAATAATAATAATAATAATAATAATAATAGTAATAATAATAATAAGAAGAAGAAGAGAGGAAGAAGAAGAAGAAGAAGAAAAGAAGAAGAGGAAGCAGAAGAAGAGGAAGAAGAAGAAGAAGAAGAAAAGAGGAAGAATGAAGAAGAAGAAGAAGAGGAAGAAGAAGAAGAAAGAAGAAGAAGAAGAAGAGAAGAAGAGGAAGAAGAAGAAGAAGAGAAAGAAGCAGAAGAAGAGGGAAGAAGGAAAGAAGAAGAAGAAGAGAAGAAGAAGAGGAAGCGAGAAGTAAGAAGAAGAAGAGGAAAAAAAGAAGAATAGAAGAAGAATAAGAAGAAGAAGAAGAGGAAGAAGAAGAAGAAGAAGAAGAAGAGTAAGAAGACGAATAGTAAGAAGAAGAAGAAGAAGAAGAAGAGTAAGAAGAAGAAATAATTAATAATGAGTAATAATAATAATAGTAATAATAATAATAATAATAAATAATAATAGTCATAATAATAAGAAATATAATAATAGGAAGAAGAAGAAAGTAATAATAAGGAAAATAAGAATAATAGTAAGCCTATAATAATAAATAATCGTAAAATAATAAATAATAATAATAATAATAGTAATAATAATAATAGTAATAATAATAATAATAATAATAATAGTAATAATAATAATAATAATAATAATAATAGTAATAATAATAATAATAATAATAATAATAATAGTAATAATAATAATAGTAATAATAATAATAATAATAATAATAGTAATAATAATAATAATAATAATAGTAATAATAATAATAGTAATAATAACATCACACATCCTATAGCTGATGTTAACTCCCCAGCTAATGCTAGACATGGGCAGGATAGCACCACCTGCCCTAATTCATCACATGACCTATGAAATCACCGCGCAACCAACCACTAACGAGGTTTCCACACATAATGGCTGCAGCCAGTGACTTTCAAACCTGCCATATTTAGAAGGATATATGAATGGGACCCGCCCACTTGTGAGCTGGGTGTACTCACAGGCAGCCATTCATAGCCGGGTTTCCCAGCCTTCTGACCTCCACTGGCTACTCTGGGTGAACTATTATGGGGTGAAGGGTGAATAGATTGAAAATAATAAACCACACACACATACACACATGTGTGTTTGTGTGTGTGATTTCGTATGATCTTATCTTTGACGTATCCTGTCCCATGCCTGTTTGGTAAACAGAGTGTCTTCCTGAAACCAGAGAGAGAGAGAGAGAGAGAGAGAGAGACAGCTTCATAAAGTAGCCATATTTAGTCATAACTCAGCAGTACAGTGAATGGCTAATTTATTATCATAGAAAGCACATGTGATCGTGTAGGTGTGCGTGCCTCTCTGTTATTGTATATTTTTTGTAGTGCAGTGATTCGAGTAATGGGTATCCCAGACAACAGGAAAAAATAGTAAGTTGATCACGTACTATGCCAGAGGGCATCTATAGCTGTTATAGTTTGAAAAATAACATACAAAAAAGTGTAAGCACTAACTCATTTGTGACCGAAACTAGACACTAGCTTTACCAGGTCATCATTTGAGGAATTCAAGAAATGGGAAACCAAACTTGAGTTTATGCTTAGCAATATTTACACTGCACATGTGTGAAGTGAGTCACGTGCCATGTGTGAAGCGAGTCACGTGCCATGTGTGAAGCGAGTCACGTGCCATGTGTGAAGCGAGTCACGTGCCATGTGTGAAGCGAGTCACGTGCCATGTGTGAAGCGAGTCACGTGCCATGTGTGAAGCGAGTCACGTGCCATGTGTGAAGCGAGTCACGTGCCATGTGTGAAGCGAGTCACGTGCCATGTGTGAAGCGAGTCACGTGCCATGTGTGAAGCGAGTCACGTGCCATGTGTGAGGCGAGTCACGTGCCATGTGTGAAGCGAGTCACGTGCATGAGAGGTCACGTGCCACGTGTGAAGCGAGTCACGTGCCACGTGTGAAGCGAGTCACGTGCCACGTGTGAAGCGAGTCACGTGCCATGTGTGAAGCGAGTCACGTGCCACGTGTGAAGCGAGTCACGTGCCACGTGTGAAGCGAGTCACGTGCCATGTGTGAAGCGAGTCACGTGCCATGTGTGAAGCGAGTCACGTGCCATGTGTGAAGCGAGTCACGTGCCATGTGTGAAGCGAGTCACGTGCCATGTGTGAAGCGAGTCACGTGCCATGTGTGAAGCGAGTCACGTGCCATGTGTGAAGCGAGTCACGTGCCATGTGTGAAGCGAGTCACGTGCCATGTGTGAAGCGAGTCACGTGCCATGTGTGAAGCGAGTCACGTGCCATGTGTGAAGCGAGTCACGTGCCATGTGTGAAGCGAGTCACGTGCCAGGTGTGAAGCGAGTCACGTGCCATGTGTGAAGCGAGTCACGTGCCATGTGTGAAGCGAGTCACGTGCCATGTGTGAAGCGAGTCACGTGCCATGTGTGAAGCGAGTCACGTGCCATGTGTGAAGCGAGTCACGTGCCATGTGTGAAGCGAGTCACGTGCCATGTGTGAAGCGAGTCACGTGCCAGGTGTGAAGCGAGTCACGTGC
>WLWD01000543.1_pt1 | contig 23574 bp, 19 predicted proteins | sample 6712731 | NCBI WGS metagenome assembly WLWD01 (sample SAMN12718690, study PRJNA576275) | sponge metagenome | isolation source: marine sponge | host: Mycale hentscheli | place: New Zealand: South Island, Marlborough, Capsize Point | collected 2014-11-01 | reverse complement strand
TCACCATGGCCCCATCAGCAGTATCAGGATCCCCAGTGCCATGAACACCTTACTGCCCTACTATGACCTACCAGTGTTACAATGAGGGTCAGTGTTGAATGGCAGCTAGTAGATTTGCTCATGCATGCAGGCTATATGGTCATCGGCATCTATGTTTTCCTGCAAACAATCCCAGCAGCATCCTTAATCACTATTTCTAGTCCCCTATCCACTAGAGGATCAGAGTGTGTGACCCTGCCTTAGGCAGTAATTCAAGAGTGACACTCTATTATGCTGATGATAATGCATGTCACAGACATTTGATTTTTCGGTAGTGAAATATGAACTTTGACCTTTTGTGATAATTGTTACAGCTTACCTGCTCACCATTAGGACACCCATTTAGAGAGCTGTTTGTACACCCTACCTATACAAGTGCCAAATAACCCATCTGTCTCAGTGAATGGGTTGATGACTGTACTGATCTCCACCAGATTCCCACAGAAGGGACCATAAGGATTTAGCTTAGGTAGAGATTATGTAGGGGTCAAGCGCAATTATGAGTCTGGGTTAATAATGCCCTTATGAATCAAGACCACACACTTGATCAGTGATAGACCAATGCAAGGAAATTATCGGCACAGTTAGTGCTGTTCTCACTGCCTTGGGGACAGCTACATGAGTCTGCATTGCCCACAGAACACCAACCAGCTGGGAGTCCTATGCAGGTTGCCGCCATGGCCCCTTTCAATACCAACAAAGGCACACACATTCAGAATGCTTATGCTTGTCTGTACATCCCTGCACACAAATGAGTGGGAGGTAGCACCAGGAATGTAAGATATTTCATGCAGGGGAGTTTCAGGACTCGTGTTGCCCAGCAATGGGACACACATTCAGAGAGCTTATCCTTGTCTACACCCATGTCACAAACGAGTGGGAGGTAGCATTTATGCCACATCCAGACCAAGAATATGCAAGATATTTCATGCAGGGGAGTTTCAGGATGTGTTTTGAATGGGGTGGGTCATTGCATCAGCAAAGTCAACTACCATAATCACAATGGTTAACTACATGTCGATACCTGCCTTCCATTTTATCTATGGCATGAAGTAAAATAATAGATTTCTGGCTTATTTTAAAATATAGTTCAGAAGAAATTTGCACAGGATCATATTGAATTAGGACTGAAACTAAAACTAAACTCTTTAAGAACAAAAATAAAGCTGGAGATCATTACAAGATACATTGCTGCTGTGCAGCTAAGCTACAAATAAAGGTTAGTTGATCCCCTTCCTCCAGCTTGGAGGCCAAACACCCATGTGAACCACCTTGGCCTCGATCCCAAAGGGAATAACTCGGTAAACTTCTGTATCATTACAGACCAGTCACTTTAATATGGGGGAAAATGTTGATGATAGGATTAATCAGGATCTCCCCTCATGTCATTCATCAATGTAGCAAACATCATTCACAAGCTCAGCATGGGTGCCTTGTTGGTAAAGGTGAACATTGAAGTAGCATATCGACTAGTCCCAATCCACCCTCATAATTATATTCAGCAGGATTTGGAGTGGAGTGGTGAACTGCATGTAGATATCTGCCTCCCATTTTGGCTGTAGCATTAAGTAAAATAACAAATTCCTAGGTTAATTTAAATTCTTGTTCTAATGACATTTGCACCTTGTTCTAATGACATTTGCAAAGGCCATAATAATATAGAATGAGGACTGAAACTAAAACAACAGCAATTTTATATAAAAGTTCACAAAATGTAACATAATTCAGTAAACTTATATCTAATTTTGCTAAAGTACACGAATATTCACATTCCTGCTGAGGACAGCTTTCTTTTCTTTCTTGAATATGAATTGTATTGCTATCAAAGAAACTCCGAGTCATCACTAGAAGGCCCTCCTATGGCCGAGAAATTATGGTATTGAACTTATCTGTAATTATTGACAAAAGTTGCGACACCTGCATTAGCCTTAGAACCTAAGGCTCTCCTTGAAAAAAAAATGAGCCTCGTGAATTCTGCCATGTCTATGTGAAAACTATAATTTAAGCCTATAACTATGGGTTTACATAATCTACATCTTGATGATGTCTTAACTTCTTTTGCTACCCCAAGACATTGAGCAGTTTCTTGACTGATGTGAGTCAGCAATCCAAAAGTATACCTTTGCAGCTGTGGCTGTCCAGTTAACTTCCAAATCCTGGTATTTGTTCAGGTCTTGTACAGCTGGAACAGGGACTAGCGGGATAAGCTTCAAAATGAAGTCTTTATTCCACTGACTAAAATTCTGTACATCCACATCTACTCTCTACTTATACATTTGATACTTTACCAGATCTTTCTCTGTTATATTGATATTCATTGAACCCACTCTGTAACATATCATGGTCATTCCTTTATGTTGTTGTCTGTGGTTTGAATGTTATTTTCTTGCTAAATAAACTTCAAGCTTAACTATTTACAACATGCCAAGTATTTGTAGTAGCCATCAACTGAACCTATGGCCACCCCTTTGTGCTACTACCTCCTCCTTCCTTTGCTTGGCCTCCCACCTGAATTTGTTTGTTTTACTTGATACCTTAAAACGTTTATGTCAAAATAATCATATAGCGATCTATACACAGCAATACACATTATGCAATTATGTGATTGTTAAACCCACACAATGTAGGTGATCAATGCTGAATTAGAGTGTGACAAAATCATTAGACAAAAGAAGAAGAAAATGTACGAATCAATTATTGAGTGTAAAATATAAATTCACAACCAGTATAATAGGACCATTTTCGTCTTCTAAGGCAAGGGAAGCTTGGCTGACACATCTTCACTGCAACTTACCCCAGCTACACTGTGGTTGCCTCTGCACTGTAAAAATTAAAGTGTGCATTACGCACTGAAATTGGTGTGCTCTAGTTGTCACAATAAGCAAACTTTTATTGGAGTGCTCGACACACTTTATAGCTGAGTGTGTATAACACACCCCATGTAAGCTTGTCTAACACGCTATTGTGTTGATTACACACATTTATTTAATCTACACTAATTTTTTTTATTGTTGTTCAAATGAACTAGATAATAGGAATAAAATGATATAATAAAAGTTAAGTTGAATTCTAAATGGTAGATAAAAAGTGCTTAACAGTTAAAGATGCTTTCCTTGATGGAAAATTTACAACAAGTATTTCTAAAAATAAATACAAGTTAGAGCATCCAAGTGGATATTGAATGTTAAAAACAAAAAATAAACTGACATTAATGCAAATGGAATGTCCAAATAATGTTCTGTTTCAGTTACAATTTTCTTGTCCAAGACGTTGGACTGGATCTTGTTCCAATAATCAGAACAAATGGAGCCAGGTTTGGAGTGTCCTCCACAACTAGGTTAATATTGGTACAATCCTACAAAATAGAATACACACTTCATGAGAAGGAGTCATACTACTACAATGTACAGAATCTAATTCACTGGAATGCAGCTGTTTATGTCAATAAAGCAGCTGCCAGTTTAATTGGAGTACAATAATGGACAAAACATGTTTCTGTGAGACCACAATATAAACAGGCTTTCTTTGAGGAGATTGTCAGTTAATTTTGAATTTTGAATTTACTTACTATAAAGACATTATGATTTGTTGTATACCATGTTTTAGAAAAATAATAAGAAAAGGTCAAATGAAAAAAATTATGCATGTTGTATGTTTTTTTAAAAATAAAGCACCTAATTACCTCAGTGAAGTATATCACTTCATCTGGATTAGACTTAGTTCTGGCATCTGGAATCATGAGTGGCAATAGAGTTATTGCAAATACAGAATCCACCTCAAATTCATGCTGAAGTGTTTTGAAGACATATTATAATATTAATATATCTTCCCTAAAGTTCCATTTCATTTTTTTTGTTATAGACTTCACTATCATCATCAAATTCCTGAAGAATATCAGAAATGGATGACTTGTGGATTGCTTCCACCTTGGCCTGTTCTAAAATGGCTGGGATCTTTAGTTCCCAACGTTCTCTTGCTGTTGGCTGCAGTTTTTCTGTGCTCAAAATGAATTCCATTTCCATCATGAGCTAAATGTGAAAATGAAACATTGACAGGTAACTACTTTATTATTTGTCTCATTTATAGCTTACTGTATCAATTTCTTGCAGGAATGGAAACTTGACAAAAATCTGCTCCAAGGTCATTTCACCCATTACTTCCTTTCTTCTCATGGCAAAAGAACGCTTCATCAGATATTTGATCATTTCTTTATTTTTATGTTGTTTACTATAATTGAACCTACATCATTATAAAGACACCCAAATAATGTTATAAACATATTTAGTCAAAGGGATATTGATAATTAAGAACCTGAAGTATCTTTGTGTGGCGTTCAAAGCTGACATTGTCCTCACGCCAGGCAAGAGAACAGGTTCACCAATTGGTCTTGTAATTCCAGGTGACTTCTGGAACTTGGTGTGATCATCTATTGTGGTATTAAAATTAATAAACACCATTGCTGCATAAACACATGATTAAAAATGGTAAAAAATATGCACAACCTTTAGATGTAGTGGGAGATAATCTTGGCTTTTTCAAACGTCGAAACGCCTTAAACCTATTCATAAGACCTCTCACCAGTATATCCTACATTAAAATTCATTTTTGCAACTACTTAAAGAAGTCTGTTTAATGAAACTCACACATGGATTTCCATCCTAATTGGCTTTAAAAAATGGGTACTTGCGTAGAATTGTTTGTGCCACACATAAGTAATCATCTCTATCAGGGTACCTTTTGAAATGCAGCATGCATGATGCTATTTCGGACACAAAAATTCTTTTCTGTTTCAGTGTTAAATTTCCAGACTGAAGAGCTACTTCAAGTTGATGTGGGTAGTGTTTTGGGAGGGGAAAGGGGTTTGGAAGAGATATCATATCATCTTCAGACTTCATTACTTTTGCTCTAGTCTAAATTTACGACAATTACAATTGAAATTGGCTTAGTAGCTTTTAGATTGGTGTGAACATAGCTAAGTGAACAACAGTGTAATATGAGTAACATTTACCAGTTTCTTGGCAGTTGTGGATATTACAATATCATCCTCTGCAATGCTGTGTTCTGGCGTGTTTGTTCTATCAATCTTGAAAATATCATACACGTACCTTCACATTATTTAATGGCTATATGTTTTACCATATCACACTCATCTTCACTTTTATTATCCAAAGCTGCGATATTCTTTCTTTTTTTGGAGAAAGCCTGTCCACTTCTTCCCTCTGCCATATCTGAAGGTTCCTGTTAAAACAACAGCCTTGTATATGAGTGATGAACCAATAAAAAACACTATTACTTCGTGGCCAATATCATTGCAGCTTCCACCTGTTAATTACAACAACATGTAAAAGAGTTATCATACATTACTATGTTTTCTTACCATTATCCTGGGTTGCAGATGACTGGTTTTTAAGAAAGAGAAGAATTGAAGAAAAAAACTTAGAGTACTATTTTATCATTATCACCAAACTTACTTGATTAAAGAAAGTAACAACTTTTAACTTTTCATTATGCCCCACTTCTGAGTCACTATCTATATCCACATACTCCTCGTTGCATTGTACTGCTGTAGAAATACACTACTGGTGCTATCAAGATGAAATGTTCTACGTACTTCCTGCAGCACATAGTCCACTCCACATTCTTGTGGAATTTTTTAAATCCTTTTGCGGTCTCTGTACGCAACTAAAACTTGCTTGTGGTCAGCCATTGTGGTCATCTAAAATTTCACAGCAGGGGTTTGGATGGTAAAATAATTACAAAGGGAAAATAGAGAGTACCTGCTCTTGTGAGTCTGCGCGGTGCGGTGTTCGTGGTAAAAAAAAAGTAGAGATTGTTGTGAGCCGCCACAAGCAGCTGCAGAAACAAGCGGCATTCCTCTCTGGGTAAAATAGGGGTACTACTCACTTCAGTGAGCCTGCGCTGTGGATGTTTGCAGCATAAAAAAAAGAAAAAAAAGAAACAGTCATTTTTGTTTTGAGTGTATTGGAGCGGTGTTCGCGGCAAAAAAAAACTGGCTAGCTTTCTCTGCTTATATAATAATAAGAAAGGGGACTGTGGGTACCCGCTTTTGTAAGCCTTCTTCTGGGCTCCATTTTTGCAGCATAAACACAAGCTGTATCTCTTCTTGTCAACACTCATTACAGTGCTTCAGATGCCTACCCCCTGGAATTGTTCTATCTGCAGTTGGTTTGGGGGTCTGTCCCTGAGGGCAGTTTTGAGGCATGTTGGAAGAATGCACTCTCACGATGCCAATTTTCATGTTTGTTGTGAAAAAAATGGATATCCTCGAACTTTCCACAAGTTTGTGTCTTACAGGCAACATTTGTATAGAAATCACAGGTATGCTTTCTTTAATACTCAAATTTTTGGGTACTAATAGTAGTTGTTAAGATTAGCATTTAGTTTCAACTTACATTTTTTTTTCAAAACCTGAACTGTCCTTTTTTGATTTAAATCTTTTTTATTTGTATGTTTCAGCATTACTTAGAATAATTTAATCATAGGTATACTCTGGGTTGTTCTACTACAACTGCGGTGCCAAGCATTAGCTCTAGTACTCATGAATTGGATAGAGATGAATCTACTGAAATTGTCGATGACAGTAACCAAGATGAAAATCAAGAAATTGCTCCTATTTTGTCTGAATCTCAAGCTGGACTGTTTTTATTAAAAGCTAGAGAGATATACAAAGTATCACAGGCTAACTTAGATGCCCTAACTTGTGATGTGTCAGCGATAGTTGAGCAAACCATCAGGCATTTGGAAGAAAGTGTGACATTGGAGCTTAACAACATGGGTATTGGAATGTCTGAAAAAATGAGAGAAATTTTCCATTCACCTTACTTGAGTGCCATTTTTCATGGTTTACAGTCCAATTTTCGACTCCAAAATTTTATTGAAAAACAAATGAAGTTTGTGGTGAGTCTTAGCTAGCCAGTGTATAACTGAAATGATTTTATCTATATTCAACATGAATAGGCTCCTATTGAAAAAAAGCTGGGTAGCAAATTAGTGACTGTCATGAGAAGAGGATCGAGAAGATTTAAGAGGCAATGGGATTGTGCACACGAAGTACCCCTAATATATTCACTCAAGCAACTGCTTTGCAATCCTTTTGTTCTTCATGAAGTATGTGAAAATTTTTACTTTACTATTGTTATTTTTTTTAACCTGCACATTTATTTATAATTAGGTGTTGAGAGGGCATCAATGTCAAGAAGGCTCACTAAATGATTACTGTGATGGTAGTGTTTACAAACAACACTAGCTCTTTTCTATTGATTCTGACTGTCCTTTTTTACAAATAATGGTATATTATGATGATGTTGACAGAATATTAGAGGGTTTTATGATTGATGTAAAATTGTTAGAAATGTGGTACGTTTTTTATTGACTTCTTAATCACACATAATATTATATACACTATATATATATATCATTATAGGAAGGTGTGACATTTGACATTAGAGGATGCCAATATAAGTTTTATGGTACTTTAACCCGGTTCCTGCTAACAACCTTGCAAGTCAATATTTGGGGGGGTTACAAAGCTCTAAATGCAGCTTTGCGAAAGTGCCGGCATTGCTTAGCAACTAAAACAAGTATGGAATCACAGGTGAAAAAAAATATTAATTTAAATTAGTCATCCTTGGAACTTTTCTTTTTTATTCTTGTATTTAGTTCAATGCAGAATCCTTTCTACCTAGAAGTAGCGCTACACATGCTAGCCAGTGTACCAATCATCAAGGGAAGTAAACGCCCAAGACACCACATCTGTGAAGCTAATAACATATTCAGCAATCTTCAGTATAGTAGTAATACAATAATAATGCACCTACCAGTTTGCTTGAGAGCATGATCAGACGAAGACATAGTAGCTACAGATATAGCTGCCGGTTTGTTTCTTAATCTGTACAAACATAAGGGAAGTGGTTAATTATTTCATTTAGATTACCAAGGGTAAGAACACCAGACTGGAACAGGTGTCTTAGTAACTCCTTCATCTCATATGGAAGACAACCTTCAAGGACATCATGCATGACATCTGGAACGAGGCCTTCAGTTACATGAAAGTACATAGATGTATTCAAAACTGAATCTCGGTGAATGCCGAAAGTTGTAGCATAATGTTCATGCAGTGGACCATCCAGAGATGAGATCAAGTTTCAGAAGATGATGAAAAATGGAAGAACTTTTTGCTCCTTCTTAGCATTATGGACTACTTACTTGCACCAACTATTACATTGAATTGTATTAGCCATTTGAGGGAACTGATTCAGGAGCATCATGATACTTTCAAGGACCTATACCCATCATGTACCATTATTCCTAGAATGCACTACATGATTCACTATCCTGACTGCATAAAGAAGTACATCGAACACATAATAGAAAAACTATATATGCTTACATATATTTTTGCAGATTTGGACCACTTGTATGATTCTGGTGCATGAGATTTGAAGGAAAACATTCATATTTTAAGAATCTAGCCCATCGAGTGAGGTGCTATAAAAATATTCCAAAGACTTTTGCTAATCGACATCAGCAAATGATATGCTACTCATTTAGCACAGTAACACAAACTGCCAGTGCTGTGGGAAAAAAAACACTATGGTTGGACCATGTAAGCACTTAATTAGAAGTTAAATGTTAAAAAAAAATTATATTAACCATTTTTACTCTTTAAACAGCATCCCTGAACCTACTGTCTGATGTGAACCACAAGGACAAAATAGTTTCCGTGCTAACTGAACTCACAAATGATTCAACTTTGAAAAGGTAAGATTTGCTTCTTGCTGTGTACATTATCATTTATTCTGTCTTCATGTATAGTGTTAAATGGATAGAAATATCTGGAACTAGATACAGTCATGGCAGTGTTGTGGCAGTGTTGTGGTGACCGGAACAGATTTAGTCCCAAACTTTGGCATCATTGAAGAGATTATTGTGGATGAGTTAATGTGCTTTTATTTTGTTCTAGAAGAGTTACAGATGCTTTGTTTTTCAAGCCTTTATCATTCATTTGAAGTGACATATCACACACCCAAAATGTATTTGATATGCAAGCCCTCGGACTTACTTGGCCATGCAGTATTAAGTTTATATCCCCTTCATTGCTCTTTTTTTTGTATGCTTACAGTATTATCTTGTCGAAAACATTTGAAGCTGTATCCCATTTGTAATCTTTGACTCATTTTTTCCTTAGAATTTTTTCCCATGTCCACTATTTTTTTAATTAGCTACATGCTTTTTCTACTTGCATATATAATATTACTCAGTTTCAATGCATATGAAATACTCCTTCAGTTGTTATAGTTGCAACTGTTAAGAAGACAGCTGCAACTGACTGTTCAGCTGCAAAATGGTTTTAATGAAGTTGTTTAGTTTAATTTTGTCATAATGCTTTTTTTGACATAAATAATAATGTAGAACAAGACCTTAGCCAGAGCTAATAGTACCTTTAAATCATAGCAGAATCAATACTTAGGACTCTGGATGGCTTAGCTACATCCCACAGCATCTTCTCCTAATATCATAGTAGGCCTATATACCCTCAGTTTGATACGGCAACTTCCCGCATGCAGGAATATACATCTTATAATACTTTTCTGAACTGGATCTTAGAACACAATAGGAAATTAAATCAGTAAGTGAGATAGCAGAGAGGGAAGGAGAGAGTGTGTGAGAGAGGGTGATAGAGAAAGAAATTGGTTCATGTTTCTTTGGTTTGATGGTGGATGGGGGCAGCTGTATTAACATATGGTAAGGGGTGAATTTGTTGGCAAGTCATCTTGGGATTACATAATGTGTGCTGGTCACTTGACAACCCTCAGACACATGTTATGTAAGTCATGGTTTGTACACCTTGCAACTTTACGAGCTGCATAAACACCACGGCCATGTCTGGGACACAATGGACTAGGGGTCGACCTTTTCCCATCTCTCTAAGAATGATCAGTATTGCGAGCCTCTCAGAGGTTCTTGTGAATACAGTAGAAGACAAAATAAAGTTTCGGATTCTCTTTCCTGGTATAGCCGTAAAAAATGGTAGTTTTTTTACCAAAATTATTACTGTTGGGTTCCGTACCAAATTTAGCTAAACGGCCAACACCGTTGACTAAAACAGTAAAAAGCGGTTAAGCTTTTCCGTCAATTCACTCATACTTTCTAGTTAGAAACTCTTCTATAGCTATACCAGCAAGCTAAGGCCTTGTATCACCCATTAAATGCTATGGAGATAGTGCAAAATGACTCGTACAAAAAATCTAACTCACTTCACTAAAGCAGCTCACTGAAGCTTTGCCGGGCACACAGCTATAACCAGGTCTGCACTTTGTAGGTCTTCTGCTAGCTATAATATTGGACCTCCGCCAGTAAAAAGTTTAAGCCCGTGAGGGTCTTAACATCTAAAAAACATCGATTCCATGCAGTGGTTGAGCTTACGATTCTCTGCAACACAATTCAGAATTGGATGGTTTCAAATTTTTATTACCCTACAAGTTCCGCCTCAGGAGCCTGTAAAAAAAAAACGGAACGTTTTATCAAATAAACGCTATTCATACGGTAAATGAGAAAGATTAAAATAGTAACACAGGCGAATGGAACGGCTGTATTTTATGAAATGACGTACCTTTTCCCCCAATATTTAATCATGATCCGGAACTCTTTTTGGTGCCTACTGACTCAGTGTTGTTGTAATTGTAATATTTTTAATTACAAGTTAATTACAATGATTGTACATACTTCAAAGTAATTGTAATTATAGAGCAAAAGTAATTGGTACTTCTAATTTGATTCATACATTAAACTGTAATTTTAGTTGCTATTGCATTCGTATCTGTGGATGTGTATTGGTCAGTCCATGAGACAGGAATGGCCAGTTTCTATGGTGAACTTGTTCAGAAGCCCTAGATAGTGAAATTAGCAGGTGGCGAGTTTTTTTTTGTAATTTTATGTCAGGTAATCAAAGATACACAATAGAACATTTAGTGGATTTAGTCTATGATATATTTTTATTATTTCATGCAAACTTTTAATTCTGTGATCTAAACAGTTGTACGAAGAGCTAATTATAGTTCTATGTCCTCTCACAGAGCTGAATAGTGATCTGTTGTGTCCTTATTAATGTATCCATGCCATGCGATCTATTGGAACTTGATGGTTTGTTTTTGTTTTATAATTCATTGCAACCTTACCATTGTTCATACGCGCACACACACACGCACATGTTTTGTGTCCATCATCACTTCATTCATATCCTCAGGGCCTAGAGCTGGATGAATGTACAAGTTATTTATTTTTTAACTAGTTATTTCAGTTTGTGTATTTTTGGATTAAGTGACTCCAATCGATTATATTTTTAGATTTAATGCCAGATAGAGACAGGCTATTGCAATGGGCAGTCCTGTGGCTATGGCAACAAGGCTGTCATGCGCCTGAGGCGTCAGGCTGTTCTAAGATTGGCATTAAAATGAAGTACAAAAATATTTTGACCAGTCGCACACCACCATACTTACATACTTACATACTTACATACTTACATACTTACATACTTACATACTTCTGAAACACTTAGAGGCATTCAATAAAAGATAGGAGTGAATGTGTGTCATAACCATAGTGGTCATCAGGCTTATCACTGTAATTACATCAGACTGGCCACACTACACACATTTTTTATATATGAATGAACAATAGGTTTATTTGTGCACCCAGACAACCTCTCTCTTCCCTGGCTCACATGTGCTGATCCTGTGGTGGTAGTAGCTTGCTGAATGGAGTGGGTGTTACAGAACATCCTATAGGTGACCTTTTTCCTCTACAAAATTCTGTCTGGCTTCCCAAATTAGCTCTATCTTGCTAATGGTATTGGAGTGGCATTTTACAGGAACTCTTGCACTAGTCCTGTTTGTCAGAGACTATATGTCACAATGAAATGTTTTAAGATGCTGACTAGTGCTGTGAATCAGAGAGGTTCATTGCTATGAGTATCAACCTGAATGAGTATATATTAGCTTAACATGGCATAGTTTAATTGTTTCAGTCTGTGGACCTTCTTCAGCTATAATGAAAAGCTGAAGAAAGCCCATGGAATGAAATGTTCTTTAACAATTATACTATGGTATGTTAAACTAATATATACTCATTCAAGTACTGTAGAGTTAACTCAGTCAGTCAGTCAGTCAGCGTACGTGTGTCTATAATTCATTTCAGTTCCTGTGTGATCATGTTTCTGAATCTGTATGACTGTTCCTAGCTAACAGTAACACATGAAATACCCAGGGACTTACCTCTGCTAGGTATGTGAGATTCCCCTGGGAAGTTCCCATTGGATTGATTTCCTCAGTCATACTTTGGATTATGTTTTAAATATGAGCAGTTGGTAAAGTATTGGTATAATAGTTAATGCGAAATAGTATTAAACTGTACATGTTGTTCAGGTAGCTCCCTGAACAACGGCTGTGTTGGAACCTCTGCTGCAGGCAGCCCCTCCCCCTTACCTCTATAACTGGAGACAGCAAGTCTGGCACCCAGAAACAACAAACACAAACGTTTCCATAGTAACCTTTTAGTGTTTCATTCATAGTTACAATAATGCATACATTCCATCACTATCGATCCATTAGCTAGCACATCTCACTCTCTATATAAACAGACAATATCTGTTCACTCTTGCCCTGTTCTAAAAAGGAAATATTTGTAACTGGAGACTTTGTCAATAACGGATTTCTTCACCGAGTTGCTCCTTCGTAGCAGCTCCCATCTTGCTGGTAACTAGAGAGTCGTCGTCCAAGCTAGCCATCAATTAACTCAACCTCACTCAACCTCGGGTCAGCTTGGGCTTCGGTTATCAGCTGGATACTGGCGTCAACTGGTCGTGCCTTGGCTGTTGTGCTCTCCTCCTTGGCCTGGACACGGTCGGGTTGGCTGGTCCTTCACCTTATAGTCCCGTAGTGAGTGGAGTTACGCCCGCTCACATGTGTACTTCAATAGGTTGCCATTGGCTACCATCACTTAGTTACCATGGCAGAAAGTCGTTATATTAAAGATGTATCTTTTTAAGCAGACCTTGTGGGTGTGGTCAAATATTGCACTTAATCACTTCACCAATCGGATCCTCCTTTGCAAACTGTGCACTAGCCTGTGCCACTAATTGCTAGCCACTCCTACTTGGTCCTCCATTACATAGCAATATTCCCATGGTGTAGTTTGAATGTCTTCTTTTCCCTTGGGGCACAAGTGACAGTTTTCCCAAGTCAAAAGACGAACTATGTATGGAGTGTTTTAAATACTATACTGTCTCTAGTGTGTTGTTGTTGTTGTTAACCCTCAGCAAGCATGCGCGAGAGGATTATAGTAGTAGTCGTCCTGTCTGTTGGTCTGTCTGTCTGTCTGTCTGTCTGTCACGCTTTGATTTTGGAGAATACTGACAATTAACAGTTGATTTAGGTATGAACTTACTCAGGACGAAGATTTAAGACCTTTTATTGTGCTACTTTTATTTTTATTTTGTGGCTAATCGTTGAGAAACACGAATTTTCAGCTCCGCAGTAGGTACCAGCTTTTATGGGCAACGCCCCCTAGCGTCATGTCATAATTACGTGAGCAAATAATTTCTTGCAGCCAGCGGTGTAGTTTGATTTATGCTCAGGGAACGGAGTTTAAAGAAGTGAAATTTCGCGTTAAAAATGTATACAGGTGAGTGTTTCTGGCTAGTTTAGCTTCTTCTCTTATGAAGACAGCGTTTCCATGTACCATTTTCATTGGTCAAGCTATTTTGATGCCTCATTAAAATAGCTAACAGATTGCTTGTTCTTTTGGGAGGAGATAGTTATATTGTGGGTTCGCACTTTTGGTGCTTCATTTTTTTTGTAGTCATTGTTGTTGTTGTTGTTTTGTTTCATTAGTTGTTTAATTCAAATATATTGTTTAATTCAAATATTTGCAATAATTCTGGCTGTTTTCCTGTGTGACTGGTATTGTGTGTCAAGTTATTGTGAGGTGCTTGCTTGCTTGACTGTGTGAATGCTGTATGGAGAAAGTTAACAGTTGTGATAAGGTGAATTGCATTCAGTTACCATGGTTACCTACTTTTGCAGCACCCACCCCATGGCCCAATGTGGCATGTTTTGCCAGTTCCTGTGTTGTGTAATATTATGTACTGTATTAAGTACATGCTATTATTTGCAAGGCACTGATTGTCATATCAACATTCCAGTGCCCGGAAGTGGCACTCCAAGTGTTCATTTCATTAGGCCAATTAAATCCAGCAACTACCCAAGCTAGGCTCCAAATTTGTCAGGCTCCAGGTTTAACACATGGACTCCAGATGTAGCTGCTTGCCATTTGCAAATATCAGTGTGTAATAACATCAAATACAAATGATGAAAAAGTAATAGATTTTGTTTTATCATTCTCTCTGCTGCCATTCTTTCTGAGGTAGCAAGAAAATTCAGTATGTTAATTGAGATTGAGGGACTAAGAATATTATTCCAATGATTCTGTCATTCTTGGCAGATAATTATAATAATAGCAAATTTTCTCGTTCTAACAGCCAATATTGTTAATTAAAACTTAACTCGACGTTTCGACTTCTTCCTAAAGTCAAAACGTCGGGTTACAATATTGGCTGTTAGAATGAGAAATTTTCATTATTAAGAATATTATTTTAATGAAAGGCTCCAAAGTACAAGCTGTGAGGACTATTGTTGCAGTGTTAAGTCCAAGACCGTTGCATGTGGAAGTAGTGAGCAGAGCAGTGGTTGTGTGAATTGAAGATGAAGTTTATTATTTTTATTTATTGTTTTTCTAATTGCTTTTCATCTCAGATTCTCACACCACTAGTGAAATCAATTCCAGTTGGCATTTCATTTGTCACTCTATAGAGCAGCTATTGGTACAGGAATCAGATAACTCGACTAATCGAGCTACAAATAGTGTAATTCGGGAAAAGAAGCGACTGATTGAAGTGATGATAGCTCATCAACTTTAGGTTATCTCATGCCTATCTGTGTTTTCAGAACATGTCACTTTATTACAACTTAATGTATGTAATGTTTCATCTTCACATGTGTAAAATATTGTACATTATACTCTTTTAACACTTTAAAATATAGTAACGTCATCTTCAATATAGTAACGCCATCTTCACACTGTAAAATATAGTAACATCTTCACACTGTAAAATATAGTAACATCATCTTCACACTGTAAAATATAGTAACATCATCTTCACACTGTAAAATATAGTAACATCATCTTCACACTGTAAAATATAGTAACATCTTCACACTGTAAAATATAGTAACATCTTCACACTGTAAAATATAGTAACATCTTCACACTGTAAAATATAGTAGCATCATCTTCACACTGTAAAATATGGTAACATCATCTTCACACGTGTAAGTATAGTAACATGTGTCTTCTTGGTGTGCTGCAGGATTGTAGAGAGCTATGACCCATGTTCCAATATTTGGCAGCAGCTGGAAGATATGCTACAAGAGCGGAGTAGTGTGACGACTGTAGCTCTGGGTGACTACATTTATGCAATTGGAGGCTACAATGGATTCAGTAGTTGCTTGCGGAGTGTTGAACGCTACGACATGTCCTCTAGCACTTGGTTGTACATCTCGGACATGTGTGTTGCTCGTAGCATGCATGATGTGGCCGTGCTCAACCAGCGTCTGTTTGTCGTCGGGGGTTATGACGGAGGCGGGGATTTGGCCAGCTGCGAGGTGTACTCGCCTGAACTCAACAAGTGGGAGCTGATCAAATAAATGGGATCCCCTCGCTGTATACAAAATTATTAATTGTTTCTCAGGCAATCATCATGAAAAGCAAACAGGAAGCTGCTGTTTCTTTTGCGTGGTCAGGTTACTGATGTACTGGTAAAAGGTCTGTTGTTACTAGGTATAGTAACTACTCGCCACTCTTAACTACACTAGTTTTGTTGGAAACTGCAAAAAGATTGGACTTGATGCTGGAAGAGCTATATGCAACCTCACACCATCAGTGGCTGGCTAGCTTCACTGTGTGAATGTCATTTGTGCTCTCTATCACGCACGCGCAATAAACTATTATTAAACCACAATTGTTAATTAATAAATTCAAAATGCAACTTTATGAAAAATTGAAGTGGGTGGTGCTTGAGAAACCAGCAATGTAGTATGGCCTCACTATCCACTTTGGCCACCAAATAACGCCACATGCAAATGCTCTCATTCTAGATGCCCCAGGATAGCCAGCCTGAAGTTCTGACCCAGCACTTTATCTTCCTCAAGGAAGCACAACTCTACATAAAACAATGATCCAGCCTCGGTAAAGAGTTCATGACACGTCGGCCAATGGCCTCAATCTGGCATTACATTGCATTGACCGACATGACAAACATAACAAAGACTAGAGAGAGTAGTGGATCATTTCTTCGCATCATCAGCATATAACTAACTTTACAAGCTGAAAGCGAGTGAAAATACAAGTGTGAGACTGAAATGTCTACCCCATATTGTACAAGCATAATAAATTGTTTATTTGTGCACTGGATACGTTTCTAAATTTGTAAAATGGTTATATTTCAAAGCCTCATCATTCAGAGATAACTCCGTCATACATCTATAAATTCACAGAGAGAAGACGACGTAAGAGGAAACTCATAAGACATCATGAATCTTAAAATGCCAATAGCCTTGGGGCAACATATTTGTTAGGAATATTCACATGGTGATACTCTATGGCATTTCCCTGGGACGGTTTCACATTTGCACACTTCCCACACCTACCCTCATGTGCCAGAGATAGAGTCAGAGACTGGTGAGATAATCCAGCTGAGCTAAGTGTAGCTACCAGTGATGGACCAGGTCTATCCAACTCTTGCTGAGCTGTACCATACCATAGCTGAGTACCGGTACGTGAAGCCAGTGATCCAGGCCATCTGGAGAGTCAGAGATCACATCTGGTACCTGTCTCTTGGATTTCTAATACTTGCTGCTCTCATAGTTGCCATTAAACCTGCAATGGATGAGGTGAGATGGTAAAGTTACTTCAACAGTCCTACTGATGGATTTGGGCTCGTCCTCTTTAATGGAGTAGTAGCTAAATAAAATGAAGGTTAAACCCTGTTTAAACATAGCTAACCAGGCCCTTCTAGAAGCCAAGCAGGCGGGGCTAGGTGGAGGGCATCATGAGGACAGGGTGGGAGAATTGCAACAAGTACTAGGCCATACATAGGAGAGCAAACCTGAGGGAACTGTCCAGAACAGGAAGGAGACAGAGCAGTAAGGAGAGAAAGGGGAAACAGGAGATAGAGGGTAACAAGTTCGGGTAGACTAAAAGACTCAAGCAGAGGCAGAAGAAGGCCAAAAGGTTTATATGTAATTGCAATTTGAAATGGCTTACCATTAAATACACCTTCATGTGAATAATTAATATATACAAGCATGTGTATGATCATTATCTTCAAGTCACCCAATATTTTGATTCAGTACCCGGGGAGCTGGCTGGTTTTGTTGATCTTCGTGGGCATAGTGCTGGCTATGAGTTTCCTACCTGGAGAGATGCAGTGGGTGAAAGGAGAAGGAGGAGACAACCTGACATGGTGGCTGGAAGCTAGGACTAAAAGAAACAAGAAAGACCTTCTCTCACCCAATGGACTATTCAAAGACCAGGTGAGCATTAGAACAGGACGATTGCCATGGCTACAAGGACAACTGTCTATGTGAAAATAGATATAATAATTGGTAATTAAACATTGTCATTTATGTGGCATGATCTTTCAAATGGACTAGTCAGATTTTAAACAATTGTTGTTGTGTTGTTTTAATTATACTGTTGTTATTGTTGTAATTATATTGTTGTTATTGTTATAATTATATTGTTGTTATTGTTGTAATTATATTGTTGTTATTGTTGTAATTATATTGTTGTTATTGTTGGCAAGTGAGTGCAGTGAAGTGATACACTATCAGGAGTTCACAAATAAAGGCCCGCTGGATGAATAGAAACAAACATGTGTCACATGATTATAGTAGCGTGATGATCGAATAATTATATCGATAACACATTTGGCCCTTGGAATACACGTACCATTGACTTGGGGCAGACTTTTAACTTAAGTTTACTTTATCAACCCACCTAACAACGTATAGCAGACTATAAGCATCCTAGGCTTCAGTAAAACCAGAAGTTACAATTTGGTAAGGGTTGTAGCTCATAATGAGCTCTCACTTCCTGATATCACATTGCTCATACATAATGATAACAATTATAGCTAATACTTGAGAATTGATGCAGGATGAAAATTGAATTTTCTTAGTTCACCTTTGGTTCTACATTTCCTATGAGGATAGTTCCAAATTCAGGAGCTACCCTTATAAGGAAATGTTAAATGAAAGGTGTACTATCTTACAGTTGGAGACATAGAGAAAATTTAATTTTTAACCTGTTACTTTATACATGAATTATCACTAACCATATTCATACAGAAGCTCACCCTTTGTTGTTATTCTAGCTACATTATTACCAGTGTTTAATTCTTGCCAATAGTGTTACAGCTTGAATTTGTTCATATCAAGGAATAAATAAATGTTCAACTTCCGTCCGTACTTCAGTTTATATTCCTTTTTTTTTTTCAGCGACAGTTTAACTTTGGACTCACATGCAGTGATAACTGGCGTCTGAGTGACCCCAGCACCGTCATGGTAGGACAAGTGATAGTTACACAGGTCAGGTAACTATGGAGGTGTGTAATGTCTGTTATCCATGTAGCAAGAACAGAGTGAAGTCAGAATGGGCAGTCAGGAGCGATGAAGAATAGAGGGAAGAAAACTAAGCAAGAATGAGAAATATGTAACAAGTTAGTGATTAATATGTCATTAGCTTTACTGACAGCTACAGTTGCACTTGTTCTAATCAATGAATGAATAAATGTACCACTTCCTTACTTTAGTGTTCCACTTGTGTATATTCCATTAATCCAGTAACAGGTCAACTCTGTAGCTATGTGAGTTATTTTTTAGTTAATATTATAGTTATAAAAAGAAAACAATTTTTTCCCTCTATAAATAGGTATATATTTAAAAATAAATAAATAAATATATTATATATAAACAAAAATAACCACAACTGAATAAATAAATAGAAATATCTGGCACATTTGCTGAATAAAATAGATAGTGATGTGACGAAGATTAGGTAAGTGGTGGTCAAGTATCAAGAACAACCAAACCGTCGCCACTCAGCTTTCATTGAACCTACGATGGACCAACAGTCTGACTCCATATCGTAACATTCCACACTGCTCGATTACCCGTCTTCAGGCCCACGGTAACCGCCCAGTGCATACAGCTTCTTTCCCACAACAGCAATTCCATGCCCGCTCCATTGTTCTTCCATATCTGCCACTCAATCCCACACGCCTTTATCTTCATCGTACACTTCAACGCTACTTAAGTTTTGTGAGCAGTCACACCCGCCTACCACAAAGAGGGAGGAGCCCACCACGCCCACTCCTGACAACAAGACCCAAGATTGTGAAAAAAATAACGATATTTGTCGGTAAAATCAACCATTCCCAACTTTCAGCTCCATTACCACCTTGAAGCTGGACCCCAAAAAGGCTATTGTTATGCTTGCACATTGATATATTATACATGTAGTGTAAGTCACTATGTTCTAAATTAGTTAGTCACTGTACTTTGCTATCAATTGCATTGTCAGGAACAATCACTACGTTTTAAAATTAGCTAGGTGCTACACTTTACTATTGATTGTGTTGTTAGAAGTGCAATGTTTAGTCGGCGTGGGTTCGAATTGTTGCTACAACAAACAACCCTTGAAATATACAAGAGTTCAAACTCCAGGACACTACAGTTAAGGAACAGACAAGAAAGATGGTGGATCATTGTACACTGCCAACAAGATACTGTCAGGCAAGAGAAGTGATGGATCATTGTACACTGCCAACAAGATACTGTCAGACAAGAGAGGTGATGGATCATTGTACACCTCCAACAAGATGCTGTCAGACAAGAGAGGTGATGGATCATTGCACACAGCCAGCAAGATACTGTCAGACAAGAGAGATGATGGATTGTTGTACACTGCCAGCAAGATACTGTCAGACAAGAGAGGTGATTGTAGACTTACAGCAGCTGAACATTTTTCTGGAGTAGTTGTATTGCCAATCATAGGCCTACTCATGTGTCGTATTATATTCAAAATATAATATATTATTGTTAGAGCAATGTTAATCATTTTTAAATGAAAATGATCTAAAAATTTTTATTTTAATAGTTAATTGTAATTTAAAAAATACTGTGGAAATACACTTTTAACCCTTTCACCGGTATAACCGCCATATGGCAGTCGAGTGCATATAATTTTTATTAACAGCAGGTATAGGGTAACTATGGAAACCGTGACGTACTATTCCGTCGAATTTTATTAGCCTACTCAGCGGTAGCATGGCTTCGTGGCTGAGTGCAGACGGTGTTGTTAGTTTTGTTCGACGACGAGTTTGGATTATCTGAAGCGGAGAGCGATGAAAGGGACTTGCAAGAGAGCAGTACAGATGTTTTTGCTTTCATTGGATCTCCAACAGTTACTTTTAGGGAAGTGGAAGCTTTAGAAGATGCTGTGCATTCTTCTGATGATAGCACTTGCAATGGGTCTGAATCTTCAGATGCTGAAGGTGAGTCATAAACACTGGGCATGTCTTAGATAGCTGTGCTTAGCAATGCAAGGATAGTTAGTTCTAGGTTTAGCTAGTAGAGCATAGTAATCTCGTATTCAATGCTCCTTTTGCAAGGTCCATTTACGTGTTGCACCTGAATGTAACTGTTTTTTTTTTAATATACTTTTACAGATTTTTCATTATAAGCAACATTTTTGTAAAAGTTTAGATTTTTCATTATAAATATATAATTCAATCATCTAGATGTAAATCTAATTGTATAATCAACATATTATCACTTTTATATTAAAATAATTCAGTAAATATTATGAAACATTAATTAAATTTTTGTGATTTGTTGCTAGGCAACATACATGCGGTTTTTCAAAATCCCTAACTAGTGTGCTACATGAATAATATATGGTTGCTAGGTACTTTTTTCAATGTTTAATTTGTTATGATTTTTTAAATCTATTTACATATTTTCTTTTTTAAAATCTACCGGTGAAAGGGTTAAAATAAAAGTTAGAATGTGTGATTATGATATATAAAAGTAATACAATGAGTGTTTTCAAATGCAAGTCCATGAAGTATTGACAGACTTCAATCCACAATTCTATTACACAAACAATACAATAATTCAAATACTACAATAATAACAAAATACTTACTGGAGCTGTCGCTGTATTTTATCTGCTAAATGATTACATTCTCCTGTTTGGAACAATACAGTAACAAACTCCTTGAGAGCTGAGGGTCTCGATGAAAAGACTCTACGAATGTTGTCCAAAAGAGTCCTTGCTCTGTCTTCGTCAATCAGGTCTTTACGCTCACGAAGTTGGTCATAGGTATATTGTGATATGAGTCCAATACTGTAGCAGTGATCAGCTACTGTCATAACACAAGGCTTCACTGAGTGCACCAAGTCAGGATACACACTCAGAAATATACTCAAGTTATTGCCACCTATTAATAAAATTATAATGATACCAAATAAAAACAATAACTTGACTTACTTTCAGAGACCTCTACCACAGGATCATTCTTCTCGTATTTCTAAAACCAAACAAAATGATTGTTAGTTGTTGCAAGTTAGAATATAATAGTCTATTTCTACATACCTGTCCATACCAAATGAGGTGTCTATTCTGAAGTGCAATTCCTTGTGAACTGTTGAAACACTTCATGACTGAAGGAATGGACTCAACTTCATGAACTCTCCCAAGATGATTTTCTCCTTCATGTGAACGACAGTCAAAGGCAAACTGGTAGTCCATGGAGCTGTTGTAGTTCATTCTGGAACTAGCCTTCTTTAGAGTGTCTTCTATTTCATGTTTTAGAGCAGCACATTCATGGTGAATGGAGTCTTGGAAAGTAGGATCACACGAAACTACGACTTCAAAATATTTACATCGAGATATAAATGTTACACAAATTTGTTTAGATCCGTACATAAATTGCACCATGTTTTTCTTGACTCCTTCTCCAATGAAAGTGAAGGACTTGTTGGATACGAGACATGCCATTGCAGCAGGAAAGAGTCCCATAGGAGTAAACCCACTACTGAAGTACATCAAGAGAGGTTCCACGAAACATGATCTACAGGATTCTTTGTGGAATTGGTCAAGTTCTTTTGCACTAGTGTTTTCTAACACGCAAGGCATGATGTATTCTTTCTCTTCTTCTAAGACTGAGTTAGTATCAGAAGATTTGACTGACGCAATCTCAGCTATGAAGTGAAGATATGCAAGCAAAGCCACCAGTTGCTCTGGTGGAATCAGATCTCCAGAAATGTCAGCTGTAGCTATCTTCAAATCTGTCACAGAGAATCGACCTGTCTTCCTGAATCTCTCGGATGTGGCCTGACCTATGCTATCAAAGCTCATGGCTTTAAGAATGACACCAGTGATACTGTCATACACTACCTGTATGTCTATGATGACCAGGTCCTCCAAACCAGGCACACTGGGGAAGTACATCAGAACTCCAGCATGGTGGTGAAGAAACCACAGAGCTGCTTTGGTCTCGTAGGGTGTCATATTGAAGGCATGGGACAAGGCCAAGCAGGTCTCCAGGCTGGCTGTCCTCACTTCTCTCATGCGAAGACACAAGCTGAACAGAAGCCACACAGCTGGAATTTTCAGCGTTTTAAAGTGTTTCTCCATGGCATTCTCCAGTAGCTGATGCAAGTGATCAATCTCTTCTACTCCGCCTCCCATGTTGTCTAAAGAAACAACAAGCTTGTCTTTTGAGCAGAACTGAACTATGCCTTTTTTGTAGGAGTCAGTGTCTCGAATCACTTTTTGAAGCTGTGAGTCGACTGTAGCGATGACTTCCTCAGAAACCTTGTCTTTGTGAGTGCCCACTATATACACTACTGACTTGGAGGACTCCAGTATCTCACCAATAGCTGAGTTGTCTGCTCCTGGTAGAGGTTGAAGATGGGTGGAGGAACTGAGACAAGATATACTGGCCAGAGTACGCAAAAGCATCTGTTGCAAAGTAAACTCAGATTTCTCTGGTGCAGTTGTCTCTCCTGAAGCTCTCTGATAGAAGACCCGATACTCCTCATCTAGTTGGAACTTGTAGCTAAAGAACAGCAAGTAGAGGCCAGGTCCTATGGTGAGTGCTGGTAGCATGTCCATCAGCTCCGGCTGACCTCCGGTGTCCTCCATTCTCAAAAAAGCTTTAAAAAAGTGCTTCACATTTTCTGCAAAGTGTGGTTGTTTAGACACTGTCTCGAATATGGCAGCTATTTCAGAATAATCTGGTGATCTGATTTTTTGTTTGGTCGATAATTTTAGTTTTGCCAGCATTTTATGAATTAAGTTAGACTGTGGCTTTTGAACAGGGCGGGATTG
>WLWD01004434.1_pt1:15000-23576 | contig 23576 bp, 15 predicted proteins | sample 6712731 | NCBI WGS metagenome assembly WLWD01 (sample SAMN12718690, study PRJNA576275) | sponge metagenome | isolation source: marine sponge | host: Mycale hentscheli | place: New Zealand: South Island, Marlborough, Capsize Point | collected 2014-11-01 | reverse complement strand
TGTCCATCCCATCCCATGGTCCCATGGGACAGTGGGACATTCCATGGGATGTCCACATGTCCCTCTTACAGATACTCCCACTGTTCATTCCATTCCACGATCCCACTGTTCATTCCATTCCACGATCCCATGAAAGTATTGTCACAATGAACACTTAGAGTCAAGCTAGAGCGCACGCGCGAAGCGCGTGGTGCGATTAGTGTTAGATTAGCAGAGCGCCAAAGGCGCGACGACACACTTTGACAAGCCGACTGAGCGAAGTGAAGGAGGTGTCATGCTAGGTTTAATACACAAGAAAGGGTTACAAGTATGTTATGATACAAATATTAATAAAAACCACTCACTATCATTACAAATGTTACACACAATCTATTTCACAGACCCATGGGACCGTGGGATGGGATGGACAGTAAGATATTCATGTGTCAGTGAGAGGGACAGGTGGACATTCCGTGGAACACGATCCCATGGGACCGTGGGATGGGATGGACAGTAGGACACATGCATCTGTAGAGGGACAGGTGGACATCCTGTGGAAAGACCCATGGGGCTGTGGGATAGGATGGACAATCCCATGTAATCCCATGATCCCATGGGACCGTGGGATGGGATGGACAATTTACGGCATTTCTGGACAGCCCTCTCAATTCTGTACTGTTAATCACTCAGTGCGCATGCACAAGAGGGTTATAGTATGTCGTCGTTCTGTCCATTTGTTCGCTCTGAGTTTGGAGATCACTGACAATTAACCCTAAATTTAGGTACAGTATGAACTTACTCAGAACAACAACCTTTTATTGTGCTACTATTTTTAATTTCGGGGTGATTATTGAGATAATGCGAAGCTTCAGCTCAGTGTAGGTATGAGGTATTGTGGGTAACGCCCCCTATCGTCACATCATAATCACATAAGCAAAAAATTCTTGCTGCCCGCTGTAAATTCACTATGCTGAGAAGTTTTTAACCAATTGCAGAAGTGAAGTTTCGCGTTGAAATATACACTGGTGAGTCTCTCTGACCTGTTTAGCTTCTTCTCTTTGTTTACATCTATCGTTTTCATTGCTCGAGCTATATTGATACCTGATTTGAACAGCAAATAAATTATTCTTTCAGTCCGAGATGGTTTTGTAATTTCTAGCTAGTGTAAACTAGTACTAAGGGTTCGCACCTTTGGTGCTTCATTTTAATAGACACCAAACGGTGTTTAAACGGCTCCAGCATTATAGACTTCATAAATGATAAGATGCAGTATAAAAGTGGTTGAATTATAGACCGCTAATGTTATCTATCATCCACCAAGCTTTGTGTATTAAGTTAAATAACAATATATGAAAATTGTACTAGTCCAATTAAAAACAGTTTATTTTGAAGCTTACTAAGTTACCACCCACACATACAAATAGCCGCATACTAGGACAGTTATAGCTATTGTGCCGAGGTCACTGACCTTTAAACTTACTACTACAATAATCCTGTACAAATTTATTTTTAACTACTACATTAATACATATAATAATCGTATTTGGCGAGCGAGCTTAGCGAGCGAGACACTTACAGGGGTAACACAATTGAAAATCGGGGATGTTTGTTTGTTTATATATATGTTTGGACGTACGTAAGGCATTTTTGTACTTTGACCCTCGCGTTTTTGTGTTAGTTCGGTGGTCGACCCCGTCCCAAACTTCACTAAACAGAATCCTCTGTTTATCGATCAGTACCCGTATCACCCTAGAAATTGAATTGTTTACCATTTTGAATTCTTTTACGGGTGCAGTTAAAAAGTGAAAACTTACGGGACTTCCATTTCTATTCGAGTTAGTGGCGGTGGTAAGTCAATGCGCTATTTGGCATGGTTATAAGCCATACGCAACAGTATTTACTTGGAAATGCATTGTCCACTAGACTAACCGCGAAGGTAAGTCTTGTGTAGGTGTATGTCCAGTTGTGTCAAAGCATTGTGTTTTACAGCCACTATTTAGCTAAAGAATATCACAAAGAAAACGTTTAAATAGCGTGTATTGTTTTGTTGTTGTTGTTTTCCTTCAATTCAAACAGTTGCAGCGAGTTGTTACTATGGTACTGAAATCCCTTTACCCTGTATGCTAAATAAACAAACTGGACCTTATTTTCAGTAGCTTTAGTGTTAGAAGTCAAAATCATTCATATAAAAATATTATAGTCTTTAGGCTCGCTCGCCATTTGTGCTCAAGCACATCACTAGTTATTTAACCTATCGTAGTATTGAAGTTTAATTTTATAAAAATAAAAAAATTAACTTCAATACTACGATAAGTTAAAAAAAAAGATTATTATGTTCATGACTTATAGTACAATAATCGAAAGTACATATACATTTTTAAACAAATTTATTACATACTATGATTACCATATCTATCACTGATGACTACACACATGCCCATTAATAGAATATAGTATATCTATGATTACTACATCTATCACTGATAACTACACACATGCCCATTACTAGAATATAGTATATGTCTCAATTATATTATATTGCAGTTAGGCTTTCCAAAGTTAGCCGAGTTCATTTATTTTTTTAGCGGCAGTGGTAAGTTAACTTCGTCAATGCGCTGTTCGTCATAGCTATACGCCTTGCGTAACAGATTATTTCTTACTTGAAAATCCAAAGTCCAATAGTCAAGTCACTAAGAGAATACTATATCTACTATAGCTCTGTACAATAGAGCAATTTGAACGGAGCATAGCATACTGTAAAGACTTAATTAAAACTTGTATCAGCTTGCATCAGCCAACACATTGATTAAAACCACCATTTAGTAATTTCTGGTCACCTCCTACCACACTTACTACTGATTAACCATACCGTAATAATTATGTTGTATTCAGTCAGCTTTGTTGTGCCTTATTGGCGAGCGAGCGTAGCGAGCGAGACACTTACAGGGGTAACACAGTCGAAAATCGGGGTTGTTTGTTTATTTAGATATATGTATGGACGTACGTATGTCATTTTGTACTTTGACCCTCGCGTTTTTGTGTTAGTTATGTGGTCGACCCCGTCCCAAATTGCACTAAACAGAATCCTCTTGTTTATCGATCAGTACCCGTATCACCCTAGAAATTGAACTGTTTACCGTTTTGAATTCTTTTGCGGGTGCAGTTCAAACTTGAAAACTTAAGGGACTTCCATTTCTATTCAAGTTAGTGGCGGTGGTAAATCAATGCGCTCTTTGTCATGGTTGTAAGCCGTGCGCAACAGTACTTACTTGAAAATACATTGTCCACTAGACTACCGCGAAGGTAAGTCTGTGTAGGTGCATGTCCAGTTGTGTCAAAGCATTGTGTGTTACAACCACTACTTAGCTAAAGAATATCACAAAGAAAACTTTTAAATAACGTGTATTGTTTTGTTGTTGTTTTTTTCCTTCAATTCAAGCAGTTGCAGAGAGTTGTTACTATGGCACTGAAATCCCTTTACCCTGTATGCTAAATTAAAAAACTGGACCTTATTTTCAGTAACTTCAGTGTTAGAAGTCAAAATCATTCATATAAAAATAGTATAGTCTTTAGGCTCACTCGCCATTTGTGCTCAAGCACATCACTAGTATAGTTAAGTGTTCTCAGAGTCACTACTGAGTTTGTAGCATGCATATGCCTTTAAATATTGGAGTATAAGGTATCAGTTAGTCACGAAGAGCAATGCAGGTCTTGTGCTGGTATATCCAGTGAACAAGTATGTATAAAAGTGTTATGTATAGCTAAGGAATAGCAATAAGCTAAAGAAAAATATTTTTAACTAACTAAACTTATTAGCAGGTAGCATTCACATTAAAATTTCAGTCAGACCAGCTCGCTCGCCATTTGTGCTGAAGCACATAATATACATATCATCTATACTTCAATACCATAAACAGTACCGTAAAACATTTAGATTTAGCAGACACAATGTTAAACCTTTCACTGGTGTAGTCATTTATTATCTATTATAGGTATGGGTCATGATCGTAGAAAATCACAATTTTATAGACATCTAAGATCATTGAAGTGCAGTATAACACACTATTTGGTTACATACACTCTAACTTTGTGCTAAGATAAATGGATTACTATAGACGATCCATCGATTGAAGTGTACCAGCTGCAAAGAAGTCAGCAGTTGTGCAATGGAATGTCAATGGGTATTATTTTGAAATGGAAAAAAAATGGTAATGAAGTGACTAAGGTGTTCCAAAATAAAAATAAAATCGTCAAGTGTACTCTGAAGCTACCTTGCTCTTTTAGTAATTATCAAAAATGTGCGAGAAGTTGAAATGTCAGGTTAAGTAATATTAAACTAAAAAACCGCTTGTTTTTTTGTTTTTTCCTGACCTGCTAGAATGTCATTATACTCCACACCTCCACACCCCTTACTTTCACCCTCAGTCCTCTAATGTATACTAACAGCACAGAGTTTGATACAACTAACTTACCTCCATTATAATAGGCTCCCACAAAACTGGGAGTTAGGAATAAACGTAGCACAAGCAAAACTATCAGGGCTTTCATCGTTGCATTGTAGATATACTGAACGTAGTCCACGACTACACCTTTGTACTACCGGCACCCGCACCACTAGCTAGTAGCAGTAGCAACTACACTTACAAGCGGCGGTACTAAGAAGTAAACAACAACCCTTGTTTCAGGGGGGGGGGGGGGGGGGGTTAGCCGTAATTAGGGATAATAGGGGATAACCCTACGCCAGACCCTTGCGGTTAGGTAAAGGGTCTGGCTAAGACTTCTTTATTTTTATTATTTTTTATTATTATAAACTTTTGAATTACATGGTACAAGTAGAAAGACAGGCGGCATCTTAGCCAGCTCAGGGTTGTGCTGTATGTTTGGTTCCAATTGACTGCCAAGAGGGTTGCCAGACGTTTGTAGGTCAATGAGGCGGCTGGTCCGAGGCCACCAGTGGAAGCCATGACAAGGGGGGTAAAAGAAGAGTGTTCAATTTCACGTATTCTCTGCTCATAAACCTTTCCTTTTCCTTTTCATGCTTTTTATAGCTGGCTGCATTGGATTGGCGATTGGAGGGGGCGTGACGGACATCAAAAGTAGGTTCTCTCGGATCGGCTACCGGCACAGGAGGCGGCGGCATGTGCGTAACTTGATCCTTTACCTACTTATTCGCGGAAAAACTTACGAGTGTATTTGACTCATTTTTTGTTGTTATTCTTTCAGCCTAAAACAAGGCAATGTTGCACAATATGAAAAATTAAGAGATGAAGTGAAAAGATGAATGGGTTTTGTTAAATAAAACAAAGTGCACAGCAAATTACATCCATTTCAACTATCCTAGGAGATATACAGAGCATTTGTTGAAACTAAATTGCGAACATTTGATATGCTAATGTGAATAATTGTGTCAACTTGTCCAGGATACTAGTCCAGCTGTAGTGTTTCTGCACCAGGTGCAACAAACACATAGATGTGCCATTAAGCAATTTGTTATAGAACATTTCTTGGATCCTGGGTGGAAGGAGAATCCTTAAAGAGTCACCTTACCAAACAGACCACCCTTTCCAAGCAAAGTAAGATAAATCACTGAAGAATTAGGTCATTGTTACGACGACCTAGCTGCTTCACTGGACGCAACAGTAAGTTAACGACAGAGCTGGTGGTTTCGATAACTTATTCCTGCATGGCCTGAGAAGGTCTTGAAAACAACACTAAAGAAGTTGGCTGAGACTGCAAACAAACTTATGTAAGTTGCCATTACCCTCTGTAACTCAGTCATGCTGTAACTCATCCACCCATTTCTTTAGCCACTGAAATGAACCACACAAGTGCTCTGAGTTTTAGCAGAAACTAGTCAACAATAACTTGCATTCACCTGTTCATCGACTCTGTGTTCATCAGCATAGATAGAACCAATAAAAGCAAGCCCAGAAGTGCAAGCCCCCTTGCTCCTGGCCATGAAATGAGCAGATTGGTTGGCTTATGTCATTTGACAGACACAATCATAATTATATTATATCACTCCACCTTTTCAATTCTGTAAAGCAAACGACCACGATCTGAAACGTTCTTGATTGAACAAAAAAAAAAGCGACGCTTGTTTATATTTGCTTTAAAAAAGTTAGTTTTTCATTAGTACAATCATAATTTGTTTTCTTGTTGGTATTGGTACGAAAATCAGTACTGTTCCCTCACGACCATCCACAGATCAGTGTCCTGTTCACTAACAGCAATCATGTGAACGATACTCAGATTTGCATTTTGAATATTGAGCTGAATCATGTATTCAGGCAGGTTTTCATCATAGCTGATATGAAGCAGACTTTCAGTTGCAGTCTTCCTAGGCAGATGTCTCTGAGTTGGATAACATGATCTTTGTTTTGAACAAGTATAACCATTGGACCTTTCAGGAGGAATATCAGTGATCTGTATAATAGCACCACAGGTTTTCAAATACCATACATCTGTGCGAGCTACTGTAGATAAGCTAGTTAAGTGCCCCTCTTCATTTAAACTGGTTTTTGTTGTTGTTGTTGTTTTTTAATACCTAAGCGCTCCACGCCATGCCTCTCACCAACTGCTGATAGGTGCTCTGCCCCATTTTTCAGGCTGTTTTAAGCGCCCATTTTTCAATCAAGCACCATTTGAAGTTTTAAGCGGGAGTCTTTAACAACCCAGTAGTTCTTACATCAGTCACATTTTTGCCACATAACCACATAACTTATCTTAATGAGTCATTTTAATTGGGCAAGCATAAACTGCAGACAAGGACATTATAAGAACTATTGATTGTCAGCAAAAGGTTCAGAAACACAGCTGCACTCCTACTTGTGGTTGTATTTACCTATTGACATGTGTGTACCAGGTAGCCTGAGGCTGCAATTGTACAGCTGGCACTATTACCAGAACTTTCATTCAAATACTGATTTGCTACTGTTACATTGAGTTGCATTGTGGAGGCTCTATAGCTAACTCATTGAGGACAGAGAATACTAAGACAACAGCATACCATCCTATTGCCAATGTACTAGTAGAATGATCATGTAGGCTTAGAATTTGCTCTCTTCACCCTGACCAATACCAAACTTCTGGGTCAGCTGGTTAGAAGACAATAATTATGACAATGCACAGTAAGAAGAATAATAGCTGGTGATTTTTCTTTTCTTTTCTTTTCCTTCAGTCATGTAATCATTGGCCTTAATGATCTAAGCTATTGTGGCACCGTAAAAATAACCAAAAATTAAGTCAAGTCTGCCCTTTTCAAAAACCAAGCTAAACACCAGTGACATCCTCACTTGAGGACAGCACAATCTCACAGTCTACACACGGCTATATAGTTGCCTCATCATATACAGAAAGATTATATTATGTGGAAGAGCTGATTACAACTCACTATTGTAAAGACAAAAAATTATTTTCTATTTAGCGGGCACTCCAAGAGTCCCAATGTGCTCAATTAATAGATCATGATCATCTGAGCACCTCAATTCACATGCTTATAATATGTGACCGTCTACAGGAAAACCGGGCACAATGCGACGTGCGTAAATATCGAGAAAAGATCGATCGATTTCTTAAAAATGTATTGTTTCAAGCCGACGGAAGGGAACAGTTAGGTCTATTATAGTGGGAACGACTTAAGCTATGACGATAAAACTTGGAGAGCTTAATATCTGGACGCCGACAACTCTGTAAGTGCAAAAAAAATTTTTCGAAGGGTGCCGCGTTGTGCTTGGTTTTCCTGTAGACGGTCACATGTGATGAATCCCCATTCAAATTTCCCTTTAAGTTCACCTAATGGTGCAGTTATTTATTTATTTATTTAAGCTATTTTTTTGTAATTTTAAGGGTATGCCAATAAGAAATGATTAAGTGAATGCAACACATACAATATTAATATTGAGTGCCAGCACGTTATCATCGGTTAATAACTTTGAAAAGTCCTAACATGTCATATAAAACCTAGTGGGCCTTCCTGCTACGAGATTTGTTGTTCTTTCTGTTAGCAGGTTTCTTGCCTTTGGTCACTACCACCTTGTTCCTGATAATGCCTCGCTTTTTGCTCCTTGACTAAACACAAACAAAACAAACATATTTATTCACAAATAACAACAGCAAGTAGCTGCGACTTTTCCTAAGTCATAACATAGTGATATGAAAAACAACAACAACAACAACAACAACAACAACAGCTACATTATGTTTGTATTTGAAAAAGGCTACAAATATGTCACAAATGTGGAATAATTCCAGGTCTGAACATATAAACTGACCGAGTAACCAATTTACTCATTATTATTACCTTTTTGGGGAAATACTTCCTCTTCTGCTTCAGAGCTCTCAGAGGCTTGGTAGTAGAATTTCTATTGACTACATCTTTCACTCTACAAACACACACACAAAAAAAAACCCACCAAATATATCCTACAATGTCACACCTTCTCATTACGTAGTCTATTAATTTCAAATTGGCAGACATAGCCGATCGACTAAATATATAAATGAAGTAGTCAATATAATAAGGATTAAATAATTATTAATAAATTAATATATTAAAAATCAAATAAAACAAACAAAAAAATAAACAAATAATGAAA
>WLWD01004434.1_pt1:0-10000 | contig 23576 bp, 15 predicted proteins | sample 6712731 | NCBI WGS metagenome assembly WLWD01 (sample SAMN12718690, study PRJNA576275) | sponge metagenome | isolation source: marine sponge | host: Mycale hentscheli | place: New Zealand: South Island, Marlborough, Capsize Point | collected 2014-11-01 | reverse complement strand
CAATAAATATCTGCACTAGTACAAAATCTTGTATAGGACTAACCTTGCTCTTGGAGTCGTATAACACTTTCCCCTCTGGCGGCTTCTCTTTCCTCTTTTTACCTTTCCCTTTGCCAGAGGGTGTGGCCTGTGCCTGTGGGGTGGAGGCTGCTGTGACAGGAGCGGCTTCAACCTGAGATTTCTGCTTAGGCTCATCCTCACTCGTCTTCTGAGAGTCGTTGTTCTCTGTGCATACATTGGAATGACAGCTAATACCCTACCATACTTTATTAAAACAAACTTATACCACGGAAATCATGGAAACAGTTATGATAGGGGCAATACCCTGAATTAATTGTAGCTTTCAAAAAGATAGTAAAATTAGTTTAAAAGCATAACTAAATTTTAAAATCAAGATATTATTTTCATTAACTATAAGAAAAGTTTTAAGTACAGTGATTCGATAAGTCTCCTTCAAGTACTAATTAAGGTCATCAATTCCTATTCCCAAGTATCCTAGCTCCTTGCTTGCTAGCACAGATGTCAATACAGCGAGAGAAGCTACGTACGTACTTATACCACCCTAATGGAGGTACTTGTCTCTCTAATACAATTGTGTGATGGCAGTTCCATGGAACGGAATTTGGATTTTTTTTTTTTGGGCACCTACTGTAGGTAGGTTGCAGTGCAATCAGTAACAAGAAAATTTCTTTAGCCTCAGAATAAAATGCAACATTGCATATTGTATACATATGAACCATAAAAAGTTTTGAAAACCTACATACAGTAGGCACCATAATCGGGCGGAAATAGTTATAAATAAACTTAGGTAAAAATTGATCAATGCTTGCAAAGGCCATCCTAGACTTGGATTGTTTTTAAAGATCCCATTCTGGTGGAAGGCTTACAAAGTGGGGACCTGGTTAACACTGAAACATAGTTCCAGCAAGCGAACACATGTACTTACATACAAACACAAATAGCTAGCTCACCTTGAGTGAACATAGGCTTCATGTAGTTGTCAAGGGAACGAGATATGGCGATGGACCCAAGGATGCAGACTATGGGTGTCAGCGTGAGCATCAGACGCACCATCACACCGGCAAAGTACACCGCAGATACTGCATACAACACCACTGGAGGAGTGGGCGGGGGAAGTGGGAGGAGGGATAAGGGATAGCGGATTAGTTACAGAAAAAATATACAAATGGATTCATAAGCACACACACACCACTACCACCACCACACACAATTAAACACACACACACCACTACCACCACCACACACATGCACAACCACACACACACTTCTTCTAACTGTTTCCCCTTTTGCTAATAAGCCATAGAACGGGGAAAAGTAACACACAAAGTTTAGACTATTGGTACGAAATACTGAGTGTGGCAAAACTTCAAACTATAAACAAGTGCAATACATGATTCAAGTTTTGCTGTTACATAAACATAAAAAGTGAATTAACCAACTAGTATGACTGTTCAATGTTTAGTAACATAGTACACAATGTGGTAACCAGCGTGGCAAACATCACTCTTCAGTGACAGTTATAGAATACGGTGAATCTTGAACATTAGTTTAAAAAAAAAAAACATTTAATTTATGAAACAAAATAAAAATCCGAATTTAATTTGCTCCCAAATACACTGTGATATAATATCAACTTACGAAATACTCTTTCGTCCGTCAGACGTTTCATGACAAACCACACCCCTGCCGGGAAGACACAGATGAGGATGTGTAGGTCAAAGAAGAAGGAAGTCCATGTGGTAGGTTGGTGCTCAGACACGCTGGCTATGATGGGGATATGGATCTTGGCATAGCTACACACAAACATACAACCTAATTTCTTCACAATTACTTAGCTTTCTTTTATACACTAGATTTATTCTCTCTCCTTCGCAGGCTGTGATTGTCACTAAAGATCAAACCCAGGACCACATACTTTACGCATAAGCACTAAACAAAGTTAAATTAACCAATGGGCAACCAAACACTCCAATTCTGTATTTACTGTTTGGGGCATTGCTATGCTACAGTCTCATTCTCAACTTTGTGACATCTTTACACCCACTAGATCTATTCTCTTTTAAACAAAGTTGAATTCACACACACACACACTCACACACACACACACACACACACACTAAACACTAAAGAATAAAAAGAAACATTGTCTGCCACTAGTCAACCCAAGCAAGAACTGACTGCTTAATCCACACACACACATATTCAGTGCGAGTATGATACCTGTCTACTCAATATCCCCTTACCCTGTGTCATACAGCGAGTAGAAACGCCCACTCCAAGGTGCAACGTAACCCAAATAGGTAAGGGCCACAACAGCCAAAAACACAAGACCGGCAGACATGACCACCGCGCTCACGAAGAGTCGCTTGAACTGCTTCCCTGTGAGGCGGAGCTGCAGGTACTTGAGAACTCCGTACGCATGGAGCAGGACGAAGACACCAGCAGCTGCCATGTGCTCACTCGTACGGATGGGCTGGAACCCGACGAAGGGCACTTGCATGGAGAAGACGAGGCCTAGCAGGTAGAACGTAGTGTACGCCACAAATATCCTGTGAGTAAGAAAGAGGGAGAGAGGAGGATAAAGTTCGTCAGTGAGCAATTCTTGATCGAGTTGCAAGATGAGATTTTGGCTACGAACTATAAAATGTTAAGTAAAAGATATAATCCACAAAGCACAGGTTGTGCACACAGAGAAATACTACCTGTAAAAGTATTCATAATTAGAAGTAAGACTTGAAGTTAGTGTGAATGCGATGTACAACTAATCACAGATAATGAAACAAACGGCTTCTAGTAAAAAATCATTAAGCTTAAAGAAAAAATAAAGCAACTCAGTGAGCAATTCTTGACTGGGTCACAAGATGAGACAAAGTTTGATCACGAATGTCGAGTTTAAGATATAGTAAATTAAATATGGGTCGTGCATACAGAGAAATACACACTGTGAAAGACTTCATAGAACAGAGAATTCGAAGCATAACTCAAAACTAGTGTGAGCATGATGTATAATTAATTAACAGATGAATAATCACATAGAACACAAATGGCGTCATTTCAGTCACAGCTTCCAGTGCGTGATGTGCATTAGAGTCACTACAGGAACACAACAATACACACATTCATGTTCCATAGTAGTAAAACAACACACACACACACACATATAAGAGTGCCTTACTTCATGAATCTCAAGTAGCGAGATTTAAGACAGAATGCAATTTTAAATGCAAAACTTTTTATCACACCAAATACAGTAGTTACAGAATATTTTGTAAAGACACTCACTATAATATCCTGTCCATTCAACTGACACCGCCTTACCTGTTTGAGAAGCGACCCATCAACAGAAGGGCAAAGACGTGCAGCGGAATCAAGTTGATGATGAACACATAGCCACCCCAGGCCGACACCTGCAGATATAACACATGCACACACATACAGCAAGGTGTATACATATTGTGCATATGTGTGTATGCAAAAGCAGACAGTCCAACTGCCAGCTAACGTACAATAACTTCATAATACAAAGCACAAGTTAGACCATATCCCATTTGTTCAATTGAAACGTATCTCCAGCTGATCCATTCAGGAAACTATTTCACACCAGGGATACAATATTGGTAGCCATAAAGGACAAACAATTGGCACCAAACATCACCCAGTTCAATTCTTGACGTTACAAATGTCACTATATGCCAAAATGTGTATTGTGTCTTAACATAATTTTCAGGTTTGCAGAGATTAATGTAATTACTCCTACTGACACCTAGCCAATCACATGACTCACACCTGATGATCTGTGTAAATCACCTGATCCATCACTCAAACCTGATCTATCCAATGACTATAAGTCACGCTTGTATATCTCACCATATCAAATGGCCAATCTGACCAATCACTTTTACCGCTGATCACATGACAAGCCCAATAGCCTTACTGACCAAGCAAATGTTTCCAAAGGACTGTCACATAACCCAGTCACCTGACCTCCAAGCAATGGCGAGAATCATCTCATTGGTCTTAAAAGTCTATACCTACCTGCTCACGCCTTACCTTCAAGACTAACATCAAATTATTTCCTAAGATATACACATTTCTAGGCCCTCTAGCATTGCTCTAGCTAGTACGCTAGAGAAGGGCACACAGGAATAGACACCTTGAGACTTTTAGTGGCCATTGTTTCAACCACTAGTTTATAACCATGCCATATTACATACCACCAAATCTATTCATTGAACATCACCACAGAAAAAAAAGTAATGGGTGATGATGATGAAGATAATGACAATGACGATGAAGACAAGGATGATAATAATAATAATAATAATAATGATTCAGTCTTTCTCTCTATTAATAATAACGATAATATAGTAATAAATAAATAAATAATAACCTCACCATGTAAAAGTAAGAGAGTGATGCCATGGCAGACCAGAAGATGGAGCCAGTCTTCACGGACTTGATCCACAGGAAGAACGTGAAGAGGAGAGCGAAGATGGCGATGCCCTCATTGTCGTAAGAGCCTGCCACAGAGCGGGAAATGTAGCCGGGAACTATGGCGATGAAGCAGGCAGACAGAAGGCCTGCTCTGGTATTCCACACTTCTCTGGTCAGTAAGAAAGCAGCAATGGCTGTCAGACCACTGGAAGAGAAGCAATCACACGAACAGAAAGTAAGTTCAACTCTATACAAGCTATGTAGTATATCTTGTATTTACTGATAATAATGACAAGTCATTTATTTCTAATAAGTTTCAAAACTGAAGTGACAAAAAAAAAAAAAAAAAAAAAAAAAGAATAACAAATACACTATTGATATAAATTAAGGTATGGCTCTGTACCTAAATATAGGAGCCAGGAAAACACAGACATTTCTGATGTGAATGGTAAAGTGAAGAGAGTTGAGGACGTAATGGATAAGACCTGATGTCACCATTAGTCCAGGGTAAACCTATCACACACACACACACACACATACATACATGCACATACACACAGAGAAAAAAATTAATCACTGTGGCACTTACTACCACCTCACACATGAGTGTCCAACTACACAATGTACATATGTAGTACACTACAACCACAATACATAAGATAGTGTGCTCTACCACATGGCACCAGGGAGAACTCAAACCTACAACAAATATGATCAAGCTAAATGGCAGTTGCTCATTAGTTGAGTAATACAGGGAATGCCCTTTTGCCTAGTGCTTGGTTGTGTAGATGATTTAGTGCTAGTTATAAAATAGCTTCTCCCTATAACAAAAACTCATGTACACAGCATGACAGTAGTATACCAGTATATAGCATGACAGTAGTATACCAGTATATAGCATGACAGTAGTATACCAGTATATAAACACTTGCCATTCACTATCTGTAGTGCACACACTCCCAAAACTGAGAGTCTTGCTTTAAGTTGATTAGGGTAGCAATGGGAAGCAAAGGTAAACACACGAAACACATCCATGGACAAGAAAGACGCTAGGTGAATGCAATGTTGGTTCAACGTTGGTCAGCTGACGGTGCACACCGCAGCCCAGCTGTTCTACTCGTCTCATTCATAATCGTGCCGGGTCTATTGGCTTAGTGCAGAGTGCAAGATACAGTGCTGAGAGTGCCCACCCCACCACGAAAAAAAGAAAGAAAAGAGAATACATATTGAGTCAACTTGAACCGTCACACGTACACAAGAAAACCATAAAGTATCATTAGGTCCAGCTCCAAATTTCTCTAATTAAGGGCACTAAACTGTAACTGTCGAAAACTGTAACTGTCGAATGACAAGGAAGAAATTCATGTGTTTATTGTATATATATCACTTGTATGTGAAATAAAAAAAAAAAATAAATAAAAAAAACAGAATAGAAAAAATAAATAAATAAAAGAACTTGTATGCTTTATCACATAAAAAAAAAAACTTCTGGAAGCTCGTCAAATGTATAAGTGTAACGCTACAACAGTTCTATCCTACAACAGTTCTATCCTACATACTTACCGTGCCTCCCACAATCCGACCCAGAGGGTACCAAGCTCGGTCGTCAAACCAGTTCAGGAACGGGTAAAACCCGTGGTTTGCCATGTGGTGAGTTGCCCGATAATTGAACCTAGAGATTATAAGGACAAAGGAAAAAGAATGACATAAAACAAAGCACTATCTCATACAAACAGTATCTATATCAACTACATATATATCAGGCAAGCACAGGAACTACATACTGCAGCTATTTAGCCAAATATCTTGAAGTGGTTTCAAAACAAGTTACCCTCAAGCAAGGACTGAAGCTCACGGCAAGAAATTAATTAGATGTATTCTCTTTCTTTCACCGGCCATTTTTTTTTAAATACAGAAATAAAAATATTAGGTCGGCACCGGGAATTGAACCCAGGACAGCTTGCTTAATGCACAAGCGCTCTGCCACTGAGCTACGACAACCAGCCATAATATTTGTAATTCTGTATTGTTTAAAAATAAAAAAATAATAAATAAATAAATTAAAAAAAGCCTGTGAAAAAAAGAGAACACATCTAATAAAAGAAGGCTGAGAAAGAAATTGTGAAGATTGACAAGGTCAGCTATGTAGCAAACTCGGGTAGTGAGGACCATAGCAACTACAATAAAGGACTGTATTTTACTTGCGATGGAGGGGAGGAGGAGGGGGCACTAGACCCCCTACCTGTAGAGATCTTCAGCACTAACATGACTGTACAATATGAAACCCGCACACACCTGCTTTTAGTTAGTATTGCAAGCGTCTCTAATACAACACTGAAAATCTACGAAAGATATCTTTGTCCCCCTTAGATTCATTTTCTGTCTACAGCCATGTACTATGTGGTTATGAAACAACAAAATTTATACTATCTCTAAAAAAAAACATAGAAAATGGAAGTTAATTCCACGTATTAAGAAACATGAGGTTTGTCTTTTAAACGAATTGCATACCGAAAGGGTCCTAACAGAAATAATTATTACAGCCTAAAACCCCTTATATTTGCATCACTATATAGACTTGGTGGTACATTGCATCTTTTATACGTATACAGTAAGTGGAGATATAATGTGACCCATTCCACTCTTTCAAATTGGCTTTACAGCCTAATTAAATTCTTTATTCTAGAATTCCCAAAACTATTAAGAAATCTTTTTTTACTAATAATCATTGAATCATGCTTTATCAGGCTGACCTGTTTGCCATTGTTATGATATAAAGCACACCACTACCACAGTCACCATTTTTTAGGTTCTTACTGCACTTTCAATACAAACAAGTGGTTGCTATACAGACAAACTGAAAACACGTTTAGTCAAGTTGAAACAAACCGTCTATACCCACACCATAAAAAAAGTAATCGTATGTTGTTACATCCAAATACTATCACCATATTCTTGACCCTTCTAACTCATAAACACCAAACTGCGGCATTAAATAACTGATAAGGTGCACTGAATCCAGTCAATGCTGAAGCTATGGACGAATTGGAAGTGCCCTTTCATGATTAAAAAATTAACATACTTAAATATTTGACCAGTAAGAAAACGCAGTAACTAACATATGGCCCAAGTCATTTAGGAAGTCCTCTATTTACTAGATGAACGCTAGTCCCTTCTCCTAACTTTCCTCTATTGCCTCCCTACTTCAAATTCACAAAAAAAAAAAGAAAAAAAAAGAAGAAAAAAAAGATTAACCCTGCTCAAAGAACAACTAATTTACTGTCTACAAGAACTTACCATGGATCAAATTCATGAATAATAGATTCAAATCTAATCACAGCAAACAACCGACTAGAAAAAGCCACAATGCAAGCTAGTACGAGAATAACTACAGTAAGTAACGACTGAGTACCAGTTAAGATATCGACACTGCGCTGCTGAGAACCTTCCACATGGTTCTCTTTCTCTTGTACGCGGTGGGTTTCTGAAGTGATTGGTTTCACGGGAGTAGACGGCTTTATTTCACTTTGTGCTTCCACACTCTCATCCCGAGCGACCTCTGCCATTGCTAAAAAGTCCTAGGCCTGCAGTATGCAAACGCTTTACCCCTCAGAACCGCATTCGCTTTCTTTGCGGCAAAACGCTCACGTGCATTTGCTAAGGGTAATGGTCGGCCGGTTGTTGCAAAGTATAAGGCAGTTGTGTGTGTATTACAAAATATATCCAGTCTTGCAAAGCCAATGTGATTTTGACAATATAATACATGATAATCAACATTTTGTTGTGACTATCAAACATTGTGGTCATTTTTCATTAATGAACAGCATAGAGGTCGTGCGTTTGACCAATTAACGCGTGGGCGTTCCTAGCAATGGTTGCTCTGGAGGGCAAAGTACCGCGGTCAAATTCAAGTTAGATTTAGAGAAGCAGTATTGGCAGCAGTTGCATGGTTTTCTCCAAGTATTCTGAGTTTACTGTCTCACTTTCCGTACTACCAGGAGCAGCTAAAGTTCTTGCAAATAGTTTGGTTTGACACAGATCCTTATGCAGTAAAAGTTAGTCTCTAGTCAAATGAACTAGAATTGATTCCCAATATATCATTGAGCAGGATTCAAGGCTGTTTAAGTTTGGGCCAACAAAATTCCAAGAACTCAACGCATAGTATCTTATAAAGAATACTTTTGTTTATCTTGGGTTATGTCTGCAAAGAACAACATCTTTTTTCTTTATTTTTTCCCCTTGGATAATAATTCAACTACCTTTTTCAGTGATTTTTAGTGGCAGTGCAGAAGGGAATGCTGTAGCCATAATGCTGTAGCCGTTCCAGGTTGTGCTGAGTCATCCATTGACATTTTATAATTTAAATAATACAGAAAATTCCAAGGAAGATATAGTTCAACTTGATGGTGTTATCATGGCTGTTCACTCATTTTACTCTTTCATTCTATTGCTTTCTGCACTTACTCTTTGGCATTACTGGTACCAAAATTTGCTTTTATTATATATTTTTTAGTTGAGAAGAAGTTTGTACATAAAGCCACAATTATGTCATGTGCAGTTAAAAAGACAAAGCAAGAAATAAGCTTGAATATATGATTTGTATACCTAAAAATTGTATGTTATTAGTTGTTGTTAACATTTTTATTATAGCAAATTACTTTCTCCAGCTCCTAGAGCTGAGATTTTGTTTATTCATCCTATAAGTACAAAGATAGAAAGAAAAAAGGATAATAAGCTTCCAGCCAAGGGGCATATTAATCACCATCAGAAAATGAATGGGACAAAATATAACTTTCCCAAATAAGGCCAAGAAGAAGAGAATTAACCTGATGCCAGATTTTTTTTCTTAAACTTGGTGACATAAAGACTACAACAGTCACTTTATAATAATCTTTATTATCCAGTTACACTTGGACTAGCCATTTAGAATTAATAATGTTTCAATCTCTGAAGTTTATCTGTATAATTTGATTGCTAAAAAAAACTCAATATTGGTGAAATACTGTTGTGCAGGTTATTCAGAACAAATCACTATTTAGAAACAGAAACAACAATCAATGCAATTTTGCAGTAAAACATGGAATTCTACTTCTGCAGGTTGTATCACAACATCAAAGAGAGGCACTTCTGCGGCATTCTTGCTTATTAATTCAATTTAGCTATATCTTTGGTCTTCCAGAATAATATAATTTATAACTATAACAAACACTTCGTTAATTTGAACAATTAATAGGTAATAAAAAATGCACGATTAATTAAAATTGACTTCCACCATTTCTTTGTCCAAGTATCCTCCACCATTTCTTTGTCCAAGTATCCTCCCCTTAGCACTTTGAAACAGATTAAAAAAAAGTCCATTGTGAAGCTACTTTGGGATCTAACCCCTGGAAATAGCCCATATCAATATGTGGTTACCCAATCAGGGTTACAATTATCAGTAGCTAGCTTCTGCACTGATCATACCTGATATTTTTACACTAAACTAGCAGGTGAGCAGTATCAGGATGAACTGGTGCAATTTTAAGCTAGGTATTTATAGAGGGAA
>WLWD01002749.1_pt1 | contig 23584 bp, 11 predicted proteins | sample 6712731 | NCBI WGS metagenome assembly WLWD01 (sample SAMN12718690, study PRJNA576275) | sponge metagenome | isolation source: marine sponge | host: Mycale hentscheli | place: New Zealand: South Island, Marlborough, Capsize Point | collected 2014-11-01 | reverse complement strand
GTTTGTTCGTACTAGTGTTTGTTCGTTCTAGTGTTTGTTCGTACTAGTGTTTGTTCGTTCTAGTGTTTGTTCGTACTAGTGTTTGTTCGTACTAGTGTTTGTTCGTACTAGTGTTTGTTCGTACTAGTGTTTGTTCGTACCAGTGTTTGTTCATTCTAGTGTTTGCTCATTCTAGTGTTTGTTCGTACTAGTGTTTGTTTGTACTAGTTTTTGTTCGTACTAGTGTTTGTTCGTTCTAGTGTTTGTTTGTACTAGTGTTTGTTCTAATGTTTGTTTGTTCTAGTATTTGTTCGTACTAGTGTTTGTTCTAGTGTTTGTTTGTTCTAGTGTTTGTTCGTACTAGTGTTTGTTCGTTCTAGTGTTTGTTTGTACTAGTGTTTGTTTGTACAAGTGTTTGTTTGTACTAGTGTTTGTTCGTTCTAGTATTTGTTCGTACTAGTATTTGTTCTAGTGTTTGTTTGTTCTAGAGTTTGTTCGTACTAGTGTTTGTTCGTTCTAGTGTTTGTTCGTACTAGTGTTTGTTCGTTCTAGTGTTTGTTTGTACTAGTGTTTGTTCGTTCTAGTGTTTGTTCGTTCTAGTGTTTGTTCGAACTAGTGTTTGTTCATACTAGTGTTTGTTTGTACTAGTGTTTGTTCGTTCTAGTATTTGTTCGTACTAGTGTTTGTTCGAACTAGTGTTTGTTTGTACTAGTGTTTGTTCATTCTAGTGTTTGTTCATTCTAGTGTTTGTTCGTACTAGTGTTTGTACATTCTAGTGTATGTTCGTACTAGTGTTTGTTCGTACTAGTGTTTGTTCGTACTAGTGTTTGTTCATTCTAGTGTTTGTTCGTACTAGTGTTTGTTCATTCTAGTGTTTGTTCATTCTAGTGTTTGTTCGTACTAGTGTTTGTACATTCTAGTGTATGTTCGTATTAGTGTTTGTTCGTACTAGTGTTTGTTGTCCTGGTTGTTCATTCTAGTGTTTTGTTCGTAAAGTGTTTGTCATTCTAGGGTTTGTTCATTCAGTGTTGTTTCGTACTAGTGTTGTTCATCTAGGTTTGTTCGTACAGTGTTGGTTCGTTCTAGTGTTTGTTGTACGTGTTTGTCGTTTATGTTTGTCGTACTAGTGTTTGTTGACTAGTGTTTGTCGTTCTAGTGTTTGTTCGTACTAGTGTTTGTTCATTCTTAGTGTTTGTTCGTACTAAGTGTTTGTTCATTCTAGTGTTTGTTCGTACTAGTGTTTTGTTCTTCTAGTGTTGTTCGTACTAGTGTTGTTCTGTCTAATTGTTTGTTCGTAATAGTGTTTGTTCGTTCTAGTGTTGTTGTACTAGTGTTTGTTCGTACTAGTGTTGTTAGTCTAGTGTTTGTTAGGTACTAGTGTTTGTTCTGTACTAGTGTTTGGTCGTACTAGGTGTTGTTCTTCTAGTGTTGTTCGTACTAGTGTGTTCATTCTAGTGTTTGTTCGTACTAGTGTTTTGTCGTTCTAGTGTTGTTCGTACTAGTGTTGTTGTACTAGTGTTTGTTCGTTCTAGTGGGTGTTGTACTAGTGTTGGGTACGGGACTAAGGGTATGCAACCGGGCGATCACAAACCCGCAGACCCGAACAGAGTAGTTTGGCGAAGGACCAGGATGCTAACTTATCTGGGCGCAATCTAAAGACTAACTCAACCGCTGGCCGGGTAGCTTGCAGTCTCGTAAGTCAGACTAAAAGAGCGCACGCCTGGAAGTTGTCTTATCCAGTTAGACAGAGGAAAGCAACATTATATTAAAGTTAAGAATTACAGAAATAATAAGGGACTAAAGCTAGGGTGAGGTGGTTACAGGTAAGGTATGAATATGATTAAGTTCATTATGTGGAAAGGGGTGATACGCGGGAAATGGACAATATATGATTAAGTGTTCTGAGACTTGTCTGGAGCTCTTCTTGGGAATCCCAGACATACTCCCGGGGGCGAGCAGGAAAGGGTGGTGTAGATCGGACGATCTGGTACGTGGTATGGTTGGCTTGCATGGTGTAGAGTGGCTATTCTTCTTGCTGAATTGGTTCAGCGTTGGTGGACGTCGAGGGGTTTTCTAAGTCCTCGTCGGTGAGGGCTAGGATGAGTTTCACAACTGGACGTCGGTAGGTTCGACCACGACATACGATATCAACAACTCGGTTAATACCATCGTCACCTGGATGTACATGGGTGACTCTCGCGATTGGCCAGTCCTGGACCCCCAGGGCTTCGTCCTTGACAAATACAAGATCTCCCGGCTTGAGCTGACGGGAGGGGTGAAGCCACTTGGTTCGGTGAGCCACCGAGCTTAAGTACGAGGAGGTCCAATTTCTCCATAGGTCCGCTTTTAGTCGGTTGACCAAGTTCCACCTACGGAGATGAGTTGTGGGGCTAGTCGAGGGCGTCCTGGCTGGTAATGCCAGGAGTGGGCGTCCAACTAGGAAATGTCCGGCTGTAAGGTAGGTTGATTCTTCGGCCTCATCCTTGTGGATTGGTGCCAGGGGACGGGAATTCATCATTGCCTCTGCGGCTGTAAGGATCGTGTAAAGCTCGTCCCACCTCAGGCGCTGGACCTTGGTGGTCTTCCTGAGGTGGATCTTCATCGACTTGACGGCTGCTTCCCAGAGCCCCCCGAAGTGTGGAGCTCTGGGTGGGATCATCTTCCACTCAATTGCGTGTTGGCTGGAGAAGTGTTGAATCGCTTCCTTGGTTGACCTTGATCCGGTGAGCCTTTGTAGCTCCCGGATGTCCTCCCGGGCTCCGATGAAGTTCGAGCCATTGTCCGAATATATTACAGACGGGGCTCCCCTGCGGGAGACAAACCTTTCTAGTGTGGCCAAGAAGTCTTTCGTGGACAAGGAGGCTGCAAGGTCGAGGTGCACGGCCTTGGTAACCATGCATACGAACACCACGGCATAGGTTTTTATGTAGGACGGCTTTCTCGTGTGACCAACGCGTAGCATGAATGGTCCGGCGAAGTCCACGCCTGTGTGGGCAAAGGGTGGAGCGGGGGTGGTGCGGACCGAGGGAAGGAGTCCCATGGTGTGTGCCAGAGGCTTGGCATATGCTTTCTGGCAGATGATACACGACCTGGAAATACGTTTAAGGCAAGAGCGGAGAGAAGGAATGAGGAAGGAGTGAGACACAATAGAATGCATGGCAGAGACGCCAGCATGTGAATATGCAATGTGGAGGGAACGGAGAAGGAGTTGGGTGAGTTCAGAGCTCTTGGGTAGGACCGTCAGAGCTGTGGGGGAGGATGGAGACTGTGGATCTCGGATCCTGGTGAGTGCAAGTAGGTGTCCGTGTTCAGAAAGTGACAGGTGGAACTTGTGGAGCTGGTGGGATTTGGGTAGGGACACAGAGTTCCGTACGGCTGGAAACACGTCATGATAGGCTTCAGACTGCGCCAGACGATACACTACTGCTTTGGCTTTGACGATTTCCTCGTATGAGAGGGGGCCTACAATTCGGGAGTCCTTGCAGGCTTTGCAGTTGTGTAGGAATCTGTAGACAAGGGCACAGACACGTACAAGGTGGAAGAAATCGGAGAATCGCTTCCAAAGGTCCTTGACGAAGGATAGGACGGTTGGGGATGGGGTGGATGGTAGTCTGATGGTTGCGACCAGAGCTGGGACAACGGGTTTTGACAGCTTGGTAGCTGGCCACTGGCTTGGATGCAAGGAGAGCCACGGAGGACCTGACCACCAGAGTGCTGACATGGCCAGGTCCGGAGCACGGACTCCCCTGCTAGCCAGATCAGCTGGGTTGGAGGAGGTAGGAACATGTCTCCATGTGACGTCTGGGAGGAGTTCCTGGATGGCATGGACTCTATTGGCTACAAAGCGATCGAGTTGGGGTGGAGCCTTGGGAAGCCAATGGAGGACAATTTCGCTGTCCGTCCAGGCGTGGATACGACAGCAAGGGATGTCTAGGACTGCGGCTGTGTGCCGCACCATCTTGGCCAACAAGTGCGCCCCGAGAAGCTCGGCCTTTGGAATCGTAACCGGTTTCACTGGTAACACTCTGGCCTTGGCAGTAAGGAGGGTGACGGAGGCAGTTCCATCCTGAGTAGGATTTCTCAAGTAGATGGATGCTCCGTACGCACGCGACGAGGCGTCACAAAATCCGTGAAGTTCGACCTCGTGAAGGGCGTTCGGACAGGAGAGTTGTCGAGGGATGGAGTGGATGTTGAGGGAAGGAAGATCTGCAACCCAGGTGGACCATGACTCGGACAAGTCATCAGGGATGGGAGAGTCCCAGGGTAGTGACCTTTTCCACGTTTCCTGCAAGAGAATTCTCGCAGGCAAAATAGCTGGTGAAAACAGACCCAAAACATCAAACACACCTGCTGTGGCTGATGCAATCTGTCGTTTGGTGACATCTTTGGTAGATGGAGGGATCGGTGGGATGGAGACGTGGAGTGTGTCTTGGGCGACATTCCAATGGACACCTAGGGCTTTGGGAGCCATGGAGGGTGTCGGGATCAGGAGGGACGAGGACTCGTCATGGAGGGAGTCAGGAATGGTAGAGAGAAGTTCGGATGAATTGCTGCGCCACTTCCTCAATACCATTCCTGCTTTGGAGAGGAGATCAGACAACTCGCGTTGGAGAGAACTGGCTGCAACAACAGATTCAGCTCCGGCTAGGAAGTCGTCGACATAAAAATTGTGAGTGATGGCGTTGGCAGCAGAAGGATGGGAGGAAGCATGTAGAGAGGCGAGAGTGTGGAGGACCTGAGTGGCAAGGAATGGAGAGCTCTTTACCCCAAAGGTGAGTCTGTCCATACGGCAGTCGACGATCTTGTCGGCTGCATCTCTCATCACGAACCGATGAAAATCTTTCTCGATAGGGTTCAGGAGGATTTCTCTGAACATTTTAGAAATGTCAGCAGACATGGCAATGGGGAATTTCCTGAATCGAAGGAGAATGTCCGTGAGGGGAGGATAGAGGTTAGGTCCAGGTAGTAGGGTATCATTGAGGGAGAAGGTGGAGGTGGTCCTGGCTGAGGCGTCAAAGACGGCACGCACTTTGGTAGTACTGGAACTGTCCTTGAACACTCCGTGCACAGGGAGATAAAAGTGGTTGTCCGGAGGACGGAGTTGATGGTTAGGGATAACGTGGGCATGTCCGAGATCAACGTATTCTCGTACGGCTGTTTGGAAGGCTTCGAGTTTCCCCTTTCTGGTGAGGCTCTTCTCGTTCTGGAGAAGTCTGGATACTGCTTGACGGCGAGATTCCCCAAGCTGTGGAGGATCTGCAGTTCTTGGGAGAGAAACAGAGAACCTACCATTGCGTAAGGAGTAGGACTGGTGGAAGTCGTTGATCACTTGCTGATCTTCGGAAGACAACTCTGGTGACTCGGGTACCCTGTCAAGTTCCCACAGTTTGGTCAGGTCATCCTGTAGATCTGTAGGAGGGATAGTGGCGACCAGGGCGAGAGCGGATTCGGAGGATTGGAGTTGACCACTGAGGCAGAGTCCTAGCTGTGTGGGGAGAGCGGACAAACCCTGCACTTGGAATGCGGGTCCAGTGATCATCTGGAGACAATCGTGAACACCTAGTAGGATGTCCACACTACCGCCCAGCTTTGGATCGGCGAGACGATAGGTCCTGAAGGTGGGAAGGGTCAAGATCTCCGACGAGTTGGAGGGAACCTGTAGTTTGGGTAACTCAGGAACAATGGCAAACCTAATTGGTTGTGAGATATACTGACCGTCACTTGACATAATGGAAGTAGTGACAGCAAACTTACACTGCCCCTCACCTGTGGTACCCGTGACTTGTAAAGGTTGGAAGGTCCTCTTCAAGCGCAGGGCAGATGCGGCAGCTTCAGTCATGAAGGAGATGGCTGCACCTGTATCCAGAATGGCTCTGGCATGGTAAATATTCCCATCATGTCGAAGGTTGACTAGAGCAGTCAGTAGGGATCTTGACGATGGAGCGTTGGTAGCGGCAGTCATGGAGGCGACTGGAATGACGTCTGTGGTTGTAGACGGGAGGGACGGGACGGAAGACGGAGTGGGTTCTCGATGGAGCAGGGTGTGGTGTCTTCCGTTGCACGTTTTACATGAGAATCGTCCTGGGCAGGCACGATAACCATGTGCGGAGGAGAAGCAGTTCATGCAGAGCTTGTGCTTCTTCACTAGCTCTGTGCGGGCGTCGACGCTAAGGCTTCTGAAGCTCTCACATCGTACCAGACCATGTTGTTGACCACAAGCATGGCAAGTCATGAGAAGCTTCTTACTGGGAGAGTGGTGGTGTTCCGATCTCGGGTGAGACGGTTTGGAATGGTGAGCGCTGGAGGGAGTTGGAGACGGATGTAAGTGAAGGTTGGATGAGCTCGGCGTCGGGTGACGATTGGATGAGCCTGGGAATTTGGTCATCCACTTCTTCACAAAGGCATTGACATCTTCCATCTGTGGAACTTTGTCGCTGTCCGCAGTCCTCAACCACTCGTCCCTGCAACTGTCGTTCATACGGCTGACGGCAAGGATAGCAAGGAATGTCGAGAGACTGCCATCTGTCGATGAGCAGAACCTTTTCCACGGCAGGCAAAAGTTGTCGTGGAAGGATGAGAGGGACTGGTAATCGAATTCCAGCTTGGGTGATGACAGAATCTTCTGTACGATGATGGGTCCAACTACAGCCGGGGAGCCGTAGATGGTCTTGAGTTCTCCCAACATTTCTTCCAGGGAGGTCGAGGTTGAAGGGAGATTGTCAAGGATCCTCCTAGCCCGGTCGGGCTTTACTGCGTTGCGGAGGAGGCCGCGGAGTTCCATTGGTGAAAACCCCTTGGCTCGGGTTCTGGCGGTTGACAGAAACAGGGTTTCGAATTGCTCCCAGTTCTCAGGAGATCCATCAAAGGACGGTAGATCGATCCTGAGTGTGGCGTGGGAGTGGGTTGGTTCGGCGGGTGGAGACGATGGTGTTGTTGTAGGGGTGGTCGAAGGGGCCTCGGACAAGGCATGTTCGACTTCTAGGTTGAGGTTGGTGACGGCTTCTCGGAGGGCTTTCACGATGGTTGAGATGTCCTAATCGTCTTGGTGGTCTTGACATTGGCGACCGAGTTCTCGAACGCTCGCTCTGAAATCTGTGAAAGCCTTTAGGAAATGGGGTTTTCCTGGCTCCTTCATTGCGTGTAGGGCTTCGAGATCGGCGTGGAGGTCCATACCTGTGCTCCATAGTTCTTTCTTGGCATGGAGTGCACTCAAGGTTTCAAGTACTTCTGTATGGACAGCCTCATGCTTATCGCGTTCGGCATGCTCGGTTTGCAGGAGGTCTTCGTCGGTGGAAGCTAAGTCTTCCATCTGGTCTTGCAATGTTTCATGGGCTTCGATCTCTTTGTCGAGATTCTTCTTCAGACGGATCAAGTCTGAGAGACGAATGTCGGTATACCGTTTTTCAGATATCTCGGTGATGTTGTGTTGGATGCGGGTGACTTGTCCGCGTCTGTGAGCTCTCTTGCGTCGGAGTCGATCGTACTGCGTGCTGGCTTCTTCATCCATGATAAACAGTGGGGAAGAAAGTCGGAATTCGAAATGGGATGTCTACGGGTGTAGATTGGGAAGGTGTCGAACTTGGGTTGACGAGGTGTCGATTGGGAAGGTTGTGGAGAAGACGGAAGTCTTGGCAACCTTGTGGTTAATGGAGGATCTACTGGCGATGGGCAGAAAGTCGGTCGACGTTCTATTGGGACGGCAGTAGGTTGGAGGTGGCTGATCCGGCTCGAAGGACCATATGTACGGGACTAAGGGTATGCAACCGGGCGATCACAAACCCGCAGACCCGAACAGAGTAGTTTGGCGAAGGACCAGGATGCTAACTTATCTGGGCGCAATCTAAAGACTAACTCAACCGCTGGCCGGGTAGCTTGCAGTCTCGTAAGTCAGACTAAAAGAGCGCACGCCTGGAAGTTGTCTTATCCAGTTAGACAGAGGAAAGCAACATTATATTAAAGTTAAGAATTACAGAAATAATAAGGGACTAAAGCTAGGGTGAGGTGGTTACAGGTAAGGTATGAATATGATTAAGTTCATTATGTGGAAAGGGGTGATACGCGGGAAATGGACAATATATGATTAAGTGTTCTGAGACTTGTCTGGAGCTCTTCTTGGGAATCCCAGACAGTTTGTTCGTACTAGTGTTTGTTTGTTCTAGTGTTTGTTCATTCTAGTGTTTGTTCGTAGTAGTGTTTGTTCATTCTAGTGTTTGTTCGTTACTGTGTTTGTTCGTCTAGTGTTTGTTCGTACTGTGTTTTGTTCGTACTAGTGTTTTGTTCGTTCTAGTGTTTGTTCGTACTAGTGTTTGTTCGTACTAGTGTTTGTTCGTACTAGTGTTTGTTTGTACTAGTGTTTGTTCGTTCTAGTGTTTGTGTTTGTTCGTTCTAGTGTTCGTTTGTTTTAGTGTTCGTTCGTACTAGTGTTTGTTCGTTCTAGTGTTTGTTCGTACTAGTGTTTGTTCGTTCTAGTGTTTGTTCGTTCTAGTGTTTGTTCGTTCTAGTGTTTGTTCGTTCTAGTGTTTGTTCGTTCTAGTGTTTGTTCGTTCTAGTGTTTGTTCGTTCTAGTGTTTGTTCGTACTTGTGTTCGTTCTGCATTATTACTTTTTTTTCTCCGTTTCTTCTCTTTCGTGTTTTTCTAGGCAATGAATGCCCGGGATCAGCCTGTTATTGGGATTCTTGCTGCTATACAAGGATATTTTAGCTTGAATCTTGTTACTGTTGTCATAGTAGCTACAGGTAAGTTGCAATTGTATGTATCATGACGTAATTATGATTAGTTAATAAGAACTTTAATAAAAAATTAGTTGGCTCTACTTTTTCGGCTTCTTTTGGGTGGGGGTGAGGATGGTGGAGAAGGAGATGTGGATGGTAAAAGTGTGGAGTCATGATTGTGAGGTGTCTGAGTATGAGGTGGAGGACAGACAATGTCTTTACATGCATCAGGGACAAAGTCCCGGATTTTATCATGCAGGTACTTTTGCCTTTCCTGTGGCAGTCCTGGTGGCTCAATCGCTTCGGGTAGCTGTTTGGGACGGGGCTTCCAGTCTTGGTGATTCTTCGTGAGGAGGGTGAGCGTCTTCTCAGCATCACATCGCATCTTCACATCGCATCTTCGCATCGCATCTTCACAACCACTTTGCCTGGTGTACCTGAGGAGAGAATCAGGTGGTGGAATGACGTAATGCCATCAAAGGCTCCCCTCTTGAAGTATGGCTGGAAGTGTTCTGGTATTGAGGGGTCTTAATCTGGTGTTGAAAGGTCTGAAGCCTCGACGTCAGAGTCTGAGGAATCCAGGGGGTCATGTAAGTTGAATTCATCCTCAAAAAGAGGAGGAATAGACTCGGACTCAAAGACAACACTAGAACCTTTAAAAATGGATTATTTTTTATGTTTGTTTTTTATTTTAAAATTAGTAAAAAATATAAGCCCTAGGCTGTTGCATGAAGATACCTTTTTCTGAGTAGCCAATAAAGTGGCCATCAAATTCTTCATCACCTAAAAAAGTAAAAGAGTTATGACTTATGAGTAATTTTGTTGATTGGGTACTAACAGTCTGGGGGTTAGTCTTCACTTCCTGGAGCCATGAATTCGCTAATGAGCTCCTCTAAGGCTGCACTATCAGCTCCACCCATCATGTCCAGGCCATCGCGGTGGCGGAGATTCAAAGCTCTGGCTAGGCTATCTAAACTGCACGTTCCTGAGCTGTATTTTCCCGCCTTCATGGCGCGGCATTTTGGCGTGAGTTTCACTCGCGCTAAAACTAGAGCTTAGCAACGATCCGGATACTCGTTCTGCAGTAAGTTGATACGGTGACTTCTCGGGCTTATTCCTTCAGGTCCAGAGCACGCCTGTCCTTTAAACTTGGTCAGTATCTATAAAAATAGGTTATCATTCCATATATGCATTAAAAATATTTTAGTAAAAAATTGACAGATACCATAAAATTGTTAATTAACGGGCTCTAGTCAGAGTATGGTGGTTGTGACAGACACATACAACTTCAGGTAATATTAGTTTGGGGAAGTTAGGAGGTGGAGCCCACTCTAAGGCGAGGAATTGATAAACACAGCATATTCTCTGTCAGAGTGCTGCTGGTGACATTTCAACCTTTGGAGCTGATCGCACTGACACAGCGTTAAGCTGGAGGTGCTTGGCTCATGAAGTAGGAACCCCCCAAATTCCCCAAGATCTAGAAACTACAGGCCAATGATACGTGGTAGTGAAATTAGCGTACCTCACTGTGCCTGGGTAATCCGCTTGGCTGCCTTGAGGAGTACCTCTGGGGATGTCCTGATGTATGTCTGGTAGGCATGGCTGTGCCAGCGACCAAGCGTTTTAATCAGATGGTCAGGAAGGCCAGCCTCAGCAGCAGCTGTAGCAGCTCCTATTCTAAGGCTGTGGCTGCTGAAAGTTTCAGGGTTGATCCCAGCGGTCCGAAGGAGAGATTTCATTGTTGCTGATACTGAGCTCCTGGTGAGGTAGACCCCAGAACTCAAGGTGAACAGTGGACCTGAGGGGCCATACTGACGAAGTGTCAGGAACTTGGACATGGCCCTGACAGGACAAGTGGAGGAGCCTGTAGCACCGACTAAGATGGTGTGGGAGGTGCCAAATCTGTCGGTCTTAGAGCACTTCAAGGTGACGGAAAATGAGGAGTCAGAGAGAGTGACGTCATCACGGAGTAGATGTTTTGCTTTGTCAAATTTGCTGGTGGTGGGGCAAGAGTATTCGCTGACTCTGAGGAACCCATAGAAAGCCAGCGTAAAGGCGGCCCAGTATAGGAGTTTGTCATGGGATGAGAAGGTTGATAGGGAGAGTTGTGACTTCAGAGCGCGCAGGTTAGAGAAGGTAATTGGCGACCTTGTTCTGGCTTTCTTCCTGAGTGAGCGTCTGATGCCGGTGCAGAGGTATGAGAGGAGCGGAGTGTCTGTGGTGGGGTCGCTGTACCCATGCTCCAGGTGATACAGTCTGATGCCAGCAAGATATACCTTGATGGTCTGGGATGATAACCTCTTGCTGATATGGGCACAGAAATACCGCAGAGTGAGCTCCGAAGCTGGTAGAGGCGGGATATGCTGGCATTTGCAGAACCTCAGGTAGGCGGACACGCCCACCTTGTATGTTCTCCTGGTGGAAGGGGCTACCCCTGCGGCCTGCAGCCAGTTCAAATGTGCTGTTAGAGGAATGTTGGTGCTGCAGGGGTGGGAGTTGGCAGGAGGTCCGCGTGAGGAGCCAGAGAGCGAAACTTGGGCAGCTGCAAACGAGAGAGTGCATCAGCAATACAGTTATCAATGCCAGCTATGTGGCGAATCATTACGTTAAAGTTATTATCAGCAGCCACATAGAACAGGGCCCGTACCAAGTCCATTAAGTCAGGGCAGCGTGATCGACCAGCCTGCCAGACGTGGACTACTGCCTCATTGTCGCAATGAAACAGAAGCCTCTTACCAGACCAGTGCTTGCCCCAGGTCTCGCATGCCATGACTATGGCATAGAGCTCTTTCCACTCGATAGACATATCAAGGAGGTTGGATGACCAGGTTTTGCTGAACCAGTGGCCGTTCCAGTAAGCGCCGTAGCCGAGGTACCCTGCGGCGTCAGTAAACAGGTTGAACTCGTGGGCGGGTGTCCATGATGGTTCTATGAAAAATGCCACCCCGTTCCAGTCTGATGCGAATCTAAGCCACCAACGCACATCCAGGACTGTTTCTTTTGTGATGGCTACCTGCTCCTCTAGTCCTTCTACAGAGTGAGCTGTGTCTAACAACCGTCTGAGGAAGATGCGTCCAGCAGGTATCACCTTACATGCAAACGCCAGTTTGCCTATGAGTGACAGCAATTGGCGTTTAGTGCATCTGCCCTGGCAGCTGTAGAGGGAACTGAATCTGGATAGTTCTTCCAGCAGAGCAGTCAGCTTCTCCGGAGGGAGGCGTGCCTGTTTCAGAACAGTGTCTAGTTCAATCCCAAGTATCGTGAGAGTGGTAGCTGGGCCTTGTACTTTCTCAGGTTTCACTGGGGCTCCTACGGCTTCGCATAGAAGGAGCATGTCAAGGAGTGCATTGAGGCAATCAGGGGATAAAGCAGGAGCTACGAAGAAGAAGTCATCTAAATAGTGAAACAAGTGAGAGAGGTTAAAGTAATGCTTAAGTATCCATTCTAGTGCATTAGCGACCATGTTAAATAGATAAGGTGCAGAACGCAGTCCAAAAGGGAGACATTTGTCAACGTAGTACAGGTTTTGCCAGCAGATGCCAAGCAGGTGCCAGTCTTCCTTGCGTACGGGACATATCCGAAAAGCGTTTTTGAGATCTACTTTGGCCATGAGAGCTCCTTTACCACATAGGTGGCATAGCTTAATGGCGTCGTCGACAGTTGCATACTGTAAGGAAAAATCCTCAGGGTTAATAAAGTCGTTGATGCTGTTGTCGGAAGGTGCGGAGAGATGGTTGATCAGTCTCCATCCTCCGTCCTTCTTCGGGACAACACCAACGCCGGAGCAGCGGAGGTTGCTGTAAGGGGGAGTTGGATACGGGCCAGCCATTCTATTTTCTGCAACTTCTTTGGAAAGGGCGTCATTAACTACTTTAGCATGTTGGCTTGCAGATGCTAGGTTTGGTGATGTGAGATGTGTGCGAGGACCTTCATAACCGATATTGAAACCGTGTGTCAAAGAGTTAACTAGTTTGGATACGAAACTTGAATCGGGGTGGGACGTGAGAAACCTAGCAAAGACCTGTGGACGTAGTGGCGTGTGCGGTGCATGATGCGCTATTGAAAGCGCATCAGCGTGCCTGGGGACAGGCACGTTTGGGGTGGGCTCCATTGCAGCCTGAGCAGGCGTGGTAGTAAGGGCACTTTGAGCCGCGAAAACAAGTACCTCGGCGATTGTATATGCGGCAGTACCTGTCCTCGTCGCCACCTGTCCCAGGCTTGCTCTGCTTGTCTCCCACCAGCTGGGGGCAATCGCGGGCAAGGTGGCCCGTGATATTACAGACTGGGCAAGGAGAGGCTGAACGCTTGGATGTCCGTAATGGACATTCAGCGGACAAGTGGTCTGGACTTCCACAAGAGAAGCAAGTGGCCTGGCGCTTGGTAGCGTCAGCTGACAACCAAGTGGCCACCAGTTCTGAGTCAGTGCTAGACCAGCTACCGGCTGGGTCCGAGGCCATCTTCATCCTGAACTGCGCATCATATTGCAGCCAGGCGTAGGGCTGAAATTTGGTACTCGACCTGGTTATAAAAGCCTGATACTGAAATAAGTCAGGCGCAACATCAGGTCTGTGAGCACTCAAGACCGCCGCATAAATGCTCCATGCTTCTAACCAAGAGTCTAGCCCTGTAATGGACCTGGTACTAGTGGGCCTCTTGGAAGCATTACCACAACCCACATGCCTACTAAGGAGTTTATATAATTCTATAAACTCACCTCGTTCGATGGCATGTCTGACCTTACGGGTAACTGGGGGAGCGTGGGCCTGGCGGCGGCTTGTCCTGCGGTGCCTGCTGTGTCTGCTGGACTTCTTGGTCTTGTGGTGCCTGCCATGACGGTGGCGGACTGGTGAGGGAGACTCAGATGAAGAGGAGCTGATAGAGGAATGTGAGGAAGATGAGGAGGTGTGGTAGCCTTTAGAGCGCTTGGTTTTCGCTGAGGATCGGCTTTTGTGAGCGTCAGTTTCACTACTGGATGGGGAGGAAATCGTAGGACTCCGATGACGCCTTGACCGTTTACGCTCCTTCTCTTTCATGACCGATCTAATAGTCTCCGTAAGAGCTTTTCGTTGAGCCTTAGAAAAGGGGGCCGTGCTACTAGCTGGGGAGTTGCCCTTACTGTGTCTCGATCTGTGACGGCCTGCCTGGTCAGGGACAGTGGGATCTTCCTCGGGACCGTCATACTCTGACTGGCTGCTGCTATTACTATCAGAGCTGTGGTCGCTGCTGTCAGACTGGCTGCTGCCACTACTGGCAGTCTGAGTAGTACCTTGGAGAGACTGGAGGTGGGCATAGAGTCGCTGTACCTTGGCTGCCTTATTCCCGTCTTGGGCAAGGTGGAACTGATTAAGGTAGAGCTGCAGGGTTGAGACAGGAAGTTTACTGAGCTGGGACTGAGAGGTTGTCAGTGGAAGAACTGGGGGGTCAGCGCCCTTATTTCTCCTGGTAGACTTCCCAGTGGACATGTTTTCACAGCTGGAGTAGGCCAGAAACGGTTCACAGTTGGAGGATTGGAACTAGTATATCACAACTGGAGGTGGTCTTCACAGCTGGAGTAGTGGATCAGGATAATTCAAGGTTCACGGTTGGGGGCACAAAGAGTGTTTCACAACCGGAGATGGTCAGACTGGGCTGGTTGCTCCACAGTTGGAGGATAGCAAGTAATTCACAACTGGGGGTGACTATGACTCTTGTTAATAGGTCTTGCTAAGGCTAGATTAGATAAGATCAACAGACACTTTTCTGTGAAAGCTACAGAAGCTACAGGTTGCACGCGGTGGTACTAGCTTGTATGTTTGTGTGTGGTATACCCGCCCATGCGCGGGCAGCCCGTGTGTGCGTATGAATACCATGCGTGTGTGCATATGACTACCATGCAGGTACCCTAGACAGGGATTCTAATGCTACTGCACCAACTCTGCTGGCCGTTAACCTTAGTTATCGGGACCGTTAACTCCATTTGTCCAATTTGGTGCTTGCCGCGTAGTGCCCGATTTTCCTGTAGACGGTCACATATGTAGGTAGGTATTGAGTGTGTCAAGTAATTAGGTGGACTTCTATATATTCATTTATGATTGTGAAGTTCAATTAATTACAACTCTTGAGTGTAAGTGTGTGTGCATGTGTTTGGTGTGTGCTTGTGTGTGTGTGCGGATATGTGTGACTGTGATGTGTTTGTGTAGTGGATTTAATTGGTGGGGAGTGTTCAAGTCAATGGTGTGTATTATTAAGAACACTGAGATTTGGTTACACTGCTGGAATGACATTTAATGACTAGTGTAGAAGTGGTGGGCTAATTATCAGAACAATAGTAGTAACATGTGCAGACATGAAGAATGGCTTGACCACACCCCTTCATAGTGGATTATAGTACGTTTTCTATTGTGTTTAGTAGTCTGAACATTTCAGCTATCCCAACCTCTTGGTCCCACCATGTTTGGATGACTGAAGTCCTACTCTATTGTATATAGTGAACAGACCTCACCACAGTTCATTGAGGAGATACGTACTACTACTATTACTATGATTTGCAAGTTCTGTCTTTTTGTCAACCTTCCCCTCCAACTATAAACAAATATATCAACAAACCAATAGTATAACAAACTCTTTCATGTGTCTGTAGTAGAGATGACGTGAGGTCCATTGGAGAGGAGACATTTGAAGTGGACTGAGTAAATGAAGAGAGAGATGCTTCACTGGCTGTGAGTGGGTGGAGCATATGGGAAGGCATAGTGGGCGTGGCAGTAGAGATGGAATGATGTATGTAGCTGGCAGTGAATAGAAGGAATAGTTATTTAGACGGAGGACGGGCCAGCTGAACGAGGAAAGGGGTTGCAAGATGGACAATGAGGAATGGTGTGTATATATGTGTGTGTGTGTGTGTGTGTGATAAAGTGCTAGGTCTTGGCTAGTTGCAGCCTCCAGCTATGTGCTGGTGTGCTCTGATGTGTTCATGTTGGGGTAATTGGTGAGCGAGCGGAGCTAGTGAGACACTCTCAGGGTAACACAATTGAAAATCGAGGATATTTGTTTGTTTATATATATGTTAGGACGTACGTATGTCATTTGTACTTTGACCAGTGACCACACTTACACACACCTGTACTGAAGAACCTTCGGCAACACTTCTGTAAGACGGCATGTCAAAGCCCACCACTATTACACCTACACATGTACGTATAACCAAGCTAATATCGAACTCGTAGCAAAAAGGTATATACACATTGGGCTAAGCTTATGGCTGCCCTGTAGTAATAATACTGATTCTTAGATTGTATTGTTCAATCAAACATGTGTGTGTTTGATTTAATAGTTGGTATTATGACAATTTAACTTATTTAATCAGAAAACATAGTTAACTTGTTACGCACACCACTCCAGTGATAATATATCATCACACTACTCCAGTGGTAATATATCATCACACCACTCCAGTGATAATATATCATCACACCACTCCAGTGGTAATATATCATCACACCACTCCAGTGGTAATATATCATCACACCACTCCAGTGATAATATATCATCACACCACTCCAGTGGTCATATATCATCACACCACTCCAGTGGTCATATATCATCACACCACTCCAGTGGTAATATATCATCACACCACTCCAGTGGTAATATATCATCACACCACTCCAGTGGTCATATATCATCACACCACTCCAGTGGTAATATATCATCACACCACTCCAGTGGTAATATATCATCCCACCACTCCAGTGGTATACAGTGCGTCCAGCTTAAAGAGTGAACTTTCTGAAATTTATGATGCTATCACAAAAACCACTGTAATAATATGAAGTATGCATGATCAATATCTAAATTTTTGAAAAGTTACACATTATTGGCATACAAAGCTGCACTCAAATTATTTTTGTGGTTTTGTGGTTAGTTTTGTGGTAACATGTGATACAACTGAGAGCTTTTGGGCAGTGAATTTGGTAGTTTTTAAGAAAAAAAAGGAGAAATTATTGGTCCTTATCTTTCTAACTTGGTTCACTGATAGTTAAGCTCCTAAGCTTTCATTTGAACCAAATTTTGTAAGTTGGTGAAATTTTTTACGTCCAATATTTAACGTTTTATGAAAAAAAGTGTTTAAGAAAAAACTTTTGAATTTATTGGGTTATATCTCTTTAAATGTGTTCTAGGGTATAAAATTATGATACAATTTATATGTATTAATTTGATAGCTTCATTTTTAATAATCACTTAATTATGGCCAATTTTTCATTAAATTTACATTTTTATGGTAAGGGTCTTCCAAATGATGACGTTTGAAGTAAAAATATGCGGGCTGATCTATGTACGTAAGCGTGACGTCTAAAATGTGCGCATGCGTATTGCTGTGATAGATCCAGCTGGTGGCGCCATTTTACCGCACTTTATTCTATGCTTAGTATGGCTTCAGCGACATTGGCTTCCTCCAATATATGCCCAGTTATAACTAATCACTCGTAGTTTATAGTTTGTACGAGCTTCTAGTTGTGCGCTAAAACTGGTTGAAGGTTGCGGAGGGTTATCTGGAGCTACAAAGCTTAGAGGAAAGAAGCACAGGACCGCGGCTAAACACCTCCTCAAGTAAGTCTGATTGTTGTGTGCTTAAGCGTGTATTTAAACTCTATTCTTATTTCTTGGTGTGACGAATTTCTGAAGTATACTCAACAGTAATGTGAAGAATCCAGCACATCACCTACACTGTAGCTATGGCCACACACATTCCAGTATTACTTTGTCCTTCACACTGAATCATTCATATCATTTTATTCATGATTTTACTGTATTTTCTATCTACTTGTTAAATTTCAACTTTTATACAAAAAAAATTGACAATTAATATAATTTTATAATGACATGTACAATATATATTATTACATAATTTTATGATGACATGAAATTGTGGTAGATACAAGCAACAGTTGAATTTGGAGGGTGGTAAATAGCATCACCATAACCATAGAGAACTGTACCTATATAGACATGAGGAGTAATGGACAGCTAAAGCATAAATAGTGGCATATAGAGTCTATGATGAATTGTATATCTTATTATCTTGGTCAGCAAACAGTAAATTGGCTGAGTTTCTAAATACATAGGCCCTATTTAAACAGGTAAGAAAATCTGAGTGGACAAGCAACCCGTGATACAAACGTACCTCACATTGTAGCTTGCTCTTGTTAAGTACTTGAATAGCAACAAAGTCCTGAGCCTAAAATGAACCAGAATGTCAAGCAGAAGGGGTAGAAATGAAGTCACCAAACTACGACTGCTTTTTGTTTACAATTGTCTCTGAGGTACTGCGCACGTGTTTGGCCCGGTTTGAGACTATAAAGGGGAATACCCGTATTACTGGTGGGTAAAGCGTTGCGCGGCACAAACCAATTACGATTAATGACGACGCGTAGACGAAAATGTGACGTCAAATAAAATGGAGAATAATGTATTGCAGTCTATGGGCGATGCGCGGTTCTCTACCTTTTATGAGTTAAAGTGATTTTGTAGCAGTTGGAAACAACATTTGGAGGAGTAACAATAAGGTACATGCATATCAAAAGGCTGTATTTTGTTTCTATATGATAAATTCAAAAAGTTCACTCTTTAAGCTGGACGCACTGTATATCATCACACAAAACCAGTGGTCATAATATACGTAAAACAGCTGGCTTACTTATCACCATTACAGGACTATAAGTCTTCAATACTAAATAGTAAGGAGATAGGTAGTAAAAAGTAAGCTGCTAACAACAAATACATCGACACAAAAATAAATTATTCCGTAAACTGCTATAGATGGTCATATTAATTATAGATGTTTATGTACAGTATAACTGAAGTTATCCGAATGCAGTTAACCGAACATCCAAAGCAGCGTGTGCAGACATGAAAAATTGCTAGACCACGCCCCTTCATTAGTGCTTTTGTAATACATGTTCTATTGATAACTTATCTGAACACCTCTCAGTCCCCAACATGTTTGGATAACTGAAGTCCTACATTGTCAGCTTCTTCTTGTCCGACCAACCCTGTTAGTTCCATGCTCTAACTCACTGGGGTCATCAAGTACCGTGATATTCAAACTGTTCAGTGCAAACGTAATTCGATTGCTACAGGAGGTAAAGGTCCCTCAATAGACAGCACCAATGGCACGTCGTCCTCCAGCACCGTGTCGGGTGGAGCAGGCAGGCTGATGTATCTCACAGAACTGGTGTTGTCAAAGGCAACCGTTGTGTCGGACACATTCAAAACAGATGCCATATCTACAAGAATGTCATTTCCCAATCAATACATTGTTCAACATACGCAAAATATACACTTTGAAATAGTTTGTCAAAGTTGTACGGGAAATTACAACAAATAATAATGCAGGATAATTTTTAGTGTCAGACTAACATAAACTTGGTAAGAGATTTAAATTTGACTGAAAATCGTTGAAAGAAAAAACAAAATCAAAACAAGAAACAACAACAAAAAAAAACAAAAAAACAACAAAAAACCTGTTTATTTCCCACAATCAAATTGGTCTAACATTTAACCAGTGACAGACCAGATTATCGTCATGTACATCAGCAAATGCATGTAAATATTGTACCACTCTGCATGTGGGGATGAGATGATAGGAATGTGCATCAGCAAATGTATGTAAATATTGTACCACTTCACATGTGGGGATGAGATGATAGGAATGTGCATCAGCAAATGCATGTAAATATTGTACCACTTCGCATGTGGGGATGAGATGATAGGAATGTGCATCAGCAAATGCATGTAAATATTGTACCACTCTGCATGTGGGGATGAGATGATAGGAATGTGCATCAGCAAATGCATGTAAATATTGTACCACTTCGCATGTGGGGATGAGATGATAGGAATGTGCATCAGCAAATGCATGTAAATATTGTACCACTCTGCATGTGGGGATGAGATGATAGGAATGCATAGTATCCATTATTGTTATCCTGTAAAAGGAATGATATCAAACAAAACAATACTAAAAACACACAACAAAATAACAACAACGAACTTGCATAACAGCTTCAGGAACTTACCTGGCATTAGACTAACAGACACAGTAACTGGAATTCTAATACAACCATCCGAGATTGCGATGGGTACCATAGCAACAGTCCCCTCCATCACCGTGGATATAGTAGAATTAATCCCAATGACGATATTACGCATAATATAATAAAAATAAAATAGAGCTACTTCAAGTTCTTACTGCTAGTTTTTATTTCATCTGTTTATCTCAATGCTGTCACCTCCTTAAACCTGTCTTTTCTAGCTCTACTTTTTATACTTACCGTATCCACATCTCCCCCACCTAATCCAGAAATACGGCACAGTGATACAGTGATGGCACGAGGAGAAGCAAGGGGAAAAAAATTAATCAATTAATAATTAAAAAAATAAAAAGAGAGAGAGAAGCACATAATGTGCAGCTCACTTAAAGAATATTATTCATCCCATAAATTAATCCCCTACCCCAACTTCTCTTATAAACGAGAAAAAAAAATCACTTAACCCTTGCACTGTTTACTTATTTTTCCAGGTATTTTGAACATGTAAGTCAACATCACAAATTGTTATGGATGTGATAATGTGGTTTTGGTTCCCTAGCAACTAAGTACCAAGGTTTTACATGTGGTTTTCCTTTTTTGTTTGAAATTTTAAACCAATTTTCATGAAAAACAATCTATTCTCTTTTCTTTTCCAATCATATAGTGTATATATTTATATGTGAATATAAAGTATTTTAATGTATACAATAAGGTTATAGAATATTAAAATGCAACTTTATACTGTAAATGAGTGGTTTCAACAATGAACAGTATGTCCGTCACTTCTAGTATTCCGATAAAACTGGATCAAACCATCTCTTGCTTGCTGCTCTCATACTCTAGCATGTTTCCTACTACTATAGATTCAGCACCCCTCCCTCCTACTAATAACTGTAGGAGATAGACTTCCATTCCTACTGGACTTCGTACTGTTTGATTATGTAGGCTTCCCTGAGGCTTCAGCATCACTTTCTACAGCTCTAACCCTAACGAAAACGGCTGCACAGGTAGCTAACTATCTGTCCTTAACGTAAAACAGCTAAAATCGCCATTCTTCATAGCCTCGAAGGTGTCTTTTGATTACCGTATATCACGCATAGCTTTAATTATTGTATTTTTTTGATTTTTAAAAGTGATCGATATCCGTGGCCGCATTAAGTGAAACTCCCCCGTACTACTCTAATCCAGCATGACTGCAGGGTCACTAGAGTTCAGACTTGCCCTCACTGTCTCTTGAGTCTGTAGACAAGGATCTCTCATGAAGAAGATGGTCACAGGCATGCCCAGACTGTCTCCAGGATGATAAATTTAACTTAAAGGTAGCCAGGCAAGCAGTGTACCTGGATGTGAATTAGCTGGAAATAGAAGAGGGAGGTTATGGTCATAGTTGAGGGTTTAATAGTTTGAGATAGAGGTGTAGTGGTAATAAAATACATTTGAACAGAACTTGCAGTGCCTAAGATTATTCATGTTTCTGTTATTGTTATTATAGTGTACTTTACTCCAGTTACAGTATGACCTTATTTGGTCATATCACTAATGTGTTTGTGGTAATAACAAGCCTCCCAAGATGAAGCAGCTGCCCTAGCTAAGACCAAAGGCTGGTTAGGTTTATAGTCTGTCCAAGTTGAGTTGGACAGAAGAAAAAAAACTTGAATAACATGTGAACCATAGCAGCTATGCATCAAGAGTTTGCACCATTAGAAAGCTGTATTCTTGTCAATCAACAAATCCAGATTTAGCTTCAAAAAGAAGTTGGATAGCTTAATTATTCACAATTCTGTTCATCTGCTATCTGCAAAATATTTTAATATTACTGTTAAATTATAGGAGTGTGTGTGATATTTCATTCAGTGTGTAGGAAAAGAGTGTGTATGTGTGATGATATTTCAGTATGTAGGAGGAGAGTGTGTATGTGTGTGATGATATTTCAGTATGTAGGAGGAGAGTGTGTATGTGTGTGATGATATTTCAGTGTGTAGGAGGAGAGTGTGTATGTCATGATTCTAATTGTTTTCAATTAGACATCAAGATTAATAATGAGCATATAACAGGTAAGAAAGCTTGCCAATCACCATAAAAACACACACACACACTAACTAATGCTGATTGTCTATGTTTATCATTATGAAGTTATGGGTGTATCTTATAATTATTTAGTGCTACACTGTTATATAAGTTATTATAGTCCACTGTCACCCATGACTTCATAGTGATTATAACATACTGATGATTCCTAATAAGGATGAAACAATCACAGCATAGTTGTTATTTCAGTGGCTATTTAATTAGGGTCAGAATTAGGGGGAATAAATAAGTGGGTTAGAATGCTTATTGTATAACAAGTCCATATTTACTCTCATTCTAGATGTGAGAGGACAATGTGACACATTTTAGTGGTCTATGTTGATTTAGGTACGAACTTACTCAGGACGAAGATTTAAGACTTTATAGGGCTACTTTTTTAAATTTTGGGCTAATTGTTGAGAAAATGAAAAGCTTTCACTTTCAGCTCAGCGTAGGAACCAGCTTTTATGGGTAGCACACCCAAATAGTTCACTTTATACTCAGGGCAGTTAATGGAGTTGAAAAGTAGAAGTTTTGCGTTGAAAGTGCTTATGGTGAGTATTTCTGGCTAGTTTTTAGCTCTCTTATGAAGACAGCATTTCCATGTACCATTTTCATTGGACGAGCTATTTTGCATGATGCCTCATTAAAATAGCTAACACATTGCTTGTTCTTTTGGAAGGATTGTTATAGCTGGGGTGCACCTTTGGTGCTTCATTTTAAACTATTTTCTACTTATGATTAGTTCATGAGCATAAAAGTAATTTTTCTCTTCTAATTGTGTTAGAGGTTTAGAGGAGAGAGTGTTTTTGTTTGTGTGTATGTGTAGGTGTGATCATTTATGTGGAATAATCTTATTTTCAGGTAATTATAGTAGTGAGGGGTCAGCCTGCTCAAAAGGTCATCTTAATGAGAGGTCATTCCTGCCAGTCAAATTGCAGCTGTTAAATACCTCAGAATTTGTGTGTATGTATACTTAATTCTTGTAGCTAGGTGCTCCTAAAGCAGCTGTTAGCTGTAAAAGATAAATGAATTAGCACAAAATGAGAGACTGTGGGTTGTTATGAAAGCCATAAAAACTTTGTGTGTACTCTAGTTAAAAATTTGATGTTGTTGTTGTTGTTGTGAGAGTGTGTGTATGAACTCAAAGTTGGCAAAAGATTAATCAATACTTGACTGTCATAATTTTATTTTACAATATCTAATATTAAAACAATTTTTGAAGTTATATATAGAAATCCCAAACAAAACCAAATATGCTTCCTTAAATATTCTATATTATTTCTTTAGAGTTTTTCTTTTAATTTGATTTTAATATTGCTTGAAGCAGTGTTTTGAAGACAATTATGAGGTTGTTTAGTAGTTTATCTACCAATCTCGGCTCACTTTGATGTTGTAGGTTGTGTGGAAGAGTGGCAGGTGGTGACTCACTCACCACACTGTGCTATTGGAGCACATCCTAAGTAATATTTTATGTGACTATAAAGTGATGTGTAGGGAAGTGTGGAATGTGTATGTACGTATGTGTGTGCATATGTACGTATGTGTGGGAGCGTATGTTTGGGAAGAATGATGTACAAAGAGAGTGTATGTGTGTGCATGTTGTTTGTTTTATCGTAGCTGCTGCATATATTTCTCATCTATTGAAGAAAAAGAGGAAGGGAAGTTAGAGGATATTATGGGCAAGCTTACTGGAAGTCAGTGAGATGAATTCTATGAGTCTTGCCACTTTCTTTCCCTTTTCCTCTTTTCACCTCCCT
>WLWD01005705.1_pt1 | contig 23591 bp, 14 predicted proteins | sample 6712731 | NCBI WGS metagenome assembly WLWD01 (sample SAMN12718690, study PRJNA576275) | sponge metagenome | isolation source: marine sponge | host: Mycale hentscheli | place: New Zealand: South Island, Marlborough, Capsize Point | collected 2014-11-01 | reverse complement strand
TATTGATTATATATAACAATAAAAAACTTGAAATTGTACAAACGGCACACATGTAAGTCTTTAGCCAATCGTACCACCTATTATACTATCAAAAATACATTATAACTTAATTATTGTACCGTGTAACATATTGTACCACTTGTACCACTTGTTGTATGAGACTAGAATAGCACGGATAACATGTTGGTATATATACTTTTTCATTTATCCTGTATACAAAATATGGTACGTGCAGTATATTTCAAAACAAAGCAATCAAGAATTGAAAAACTAGTGTTACATGTGGTGCAAGTTTTACAGTTGATGGAATATTGCTTTTTCAAAATAGGCAATTTTGTTCTGTGGCATACCACCGTGGTACGTGATGTAACTCATTTGATACATGCTTAATAAGTGATTATGCATCACACACTACTTCACATAGGTGGTACACCAAGTACCACATGCGGTACAAACTATGAGTTAGAAGATAATGCAGGATGTACCTCCCGTTCTTTCCCCATAGAAAATACATTAGCTGAAAAACAAACGCACTTGTTTTACGGAAAGAAAAGCTGCCACGCCCACCCCAATTGGTGGCCACATCCATCTCATGTGCTTTGTATCACCAACATGATATGGTTTCTGGGTAACCACTCCCTCCCAATTTAAGTCTCCTCCCGTTCTTTCCCCAAAGAAAATACATTAGCCGACAAACAAACGCACTTGTTTTACGGAAAGGAAAGCTGTCACGCCCACCCCAATTGGTGGCCATGTTCACCTCATGTGCCTTGTATCACCTACACGATATGGTTTCTGGGTAACCACTCCCTCCCAATTTAGGTCTCCTCCTGTTCTTTCCCCATAGAACATACATTAGACGAAAAACAAACGCACTTGTTTTACGGAAAGAAAAGCTGTCACGCCCACCCCAATTGGTGGCCATGTTCACCTCATGTGCCTTGTATCACCTACACGATATGGTTTCTGGGTAACCACTCCCTCCCAATTTAGGTCTCCTCCCGTTCTTTCCCCATAGAAAATACATTAGCCGACAAACAAACGCACTTGTTTTACGGAAAGGAAAGCTGTCACGCCCACCCCAATTGGTGGCCATGTTCACCTCATGTGCCTTGTATCACCTACACGATATGGTTTCTGGGTAACCACTCCCTCCCAATTTAGGTCTCCTAGAGGAAAATAGTTACACTTCTTGTGACGTAAATTAAAATGTGATAATTTTTCAATTGGGTTGAAAGGTTTAGTCACTTGGACAGCATTTCATTTCTTTTCTTCGAAATTGTCAATTCTGTGTATCCTCACAAAGTGAACGACACCAGTCGTTGTACAAATTTCCGTCATATACACCTAAAGAAACGAGAGATCATACATTGGTATAATATTCATGCTAAACATTTAACATACCTTGAGAGAACATCTGTTGAAGAAATTGATGGGCTTGATTATTCACTTTTATTTGGTGATAATCTATACTAGCATTCGTATTCTGTATGTACGTTATCATTATGGACACTTGCCTAAAGTCAAGTTTTCCGGCAATCCATGATTCTTCATGAAACTCATACATGGTTGAATGTCCAAATATACCAGTCTTAAGAGATTTAGACACATCACAAGATCTACCAAAGTCTATCAAGACTGGAGTATGGTCTGTGGGACGAAAACAAATATTTTCAAGTCTCACATCGTTGTGAGCATTGCCCAATTCATGCAACTCTTGTAGTGCTTGTATTGTCCCATTTACAAGTTTAATCAAGATAGCACTAGAAGTAATATCGTGTTTTTTGATAGGTGGTAACATTTCTGGAAATTGAATGAATAGTTTATTAAGAGCCTTGAATATATCAACAGGATAGACTGATAATGCAGGTCTATTAAGTTCATACATTAACTTCATTTCTGGATCGTTTGACTCAAGACTGTACTTGAAGTACAATTTTTTTTCACTATCATGTATGACAATTGAAAGCCCAGACCTCACTTGAACAGCGTTTTCGCCAAACCATCTTTGAATTACTTGTGGATTAATGGGAAGACATAAAAAAGAATTACTGAGCAATGGTACCAAATTCTTTTGATTTCGCCAAGCCTGAACGATGGAGTCTTCAACCTCATCACGTTTTAACGCTTTCCTGTAGAACACAAATTGAATGTATTCATCAAGAAATTTACCAGTAACTTCTTCAGCATATCCTTCATTAACGGGCATGAAAAAACCCTTGACTTCATCGATAAACATTCCACGTCTTCTTAAATATAGAAGTTGACTCATTAATCCGATCGAAAGTTTGGCCACTGTGCTTTCAACATTGCTACTTGATTCAACCTCTATGAGTACAACTGGAGTCTTTTGTGCCGCCCGAATTATAATATCCACTTTTTGAACACCTGGTGATACTAGTTTGTTATTTGACATATCACCAAGACCTTGGTCACAATCAATCGAAACATTAGAGTCTCGAAAAGCATGATTGCCAGATAGAAAACCCTTGAATTCAGTATGCTTATTTCTTACAGAGGAATAAGAATGTGCTGCTCTTGAAGGGAAGTCGTCAATTCTGTATCTGCGGTACCTTCCAGGTCCAAAATAAGGCGATGTAGGGATAGTTACAATTCCTGGAAGAGGCAGATACGGTGATTCGCTGCTCACTGTTGCATTAGGAAGTTGCCGGACACTTGCTAAAGTTTCCCTCTCGAAAACACGCCCTTCCCTACCTACAATCTCCTCCAAACTGGCCATAATGTGTGTAGCACTAAGCAAGTTGGGTGTTGGCTAAAATTGACGCACATTACACAACCAAAAAATCAATATAATTATATTATTCACTTGATACAGGAGAATATCACGTGCACGTGATAGTTTCTGTATGGCCCCACCCCACGTGGTTGGTAAAAAGTCCCCCTCCCCCCCTCGTTTGTATTATCCACAATACTGTACAAACACTCTGGGTTGGTATTCACAATACTGGTACACACTGGGTTGGTATTCATAATACTGGTACTCTCTGGGTTGGTATTCACAATACTGGTACACTCTGGGTTGGTATTCACAATACTGGTACACACTGGGTTGGTATTCATAATACTGGTACTATCTGGGTTGGTATTCACAATACTGGTACAGTCTGGGTTGGTATTCACAATACTGGTACTCTCTGGGTTGGTATTCACAATACTGGTACAGTCTGGGTTGGTATTCACAATACTGGTACACTCTGGGTTGGTATTCACAATACTGGTACAGTCTGGGTTAGTATTCACAATACTGGTACAGTCTGGGTTGGTATTCACAATACTGGTACACACTGGGTTGGTATTCACAATACTGGTACTATCTGGGTTGGTATTCACAATACTGGTACTCTCTGGGTTGGTATTCACAATACTGGTACACACTGGGTTGGTATTCACAATACTGGTACAGTCTGGGTTGGTATTCATAATACTGGTACTCTCTGGGTTGGTATTCACAATACTGGTACACTCTGGGTTGGTATTCACAATACTGGTATAGTCTGGGTTGGTATTCATAATACTAGTACTCTCTGGGTTGGTATTCACAATACTGGTACAGTCTGGGTTGGTATTCATAATACTGGTACACTCTGGGTTGGTATTCACAATACTGGTACTGTCTGGGTTGGTATTCATAATACTGGTACTCTCTGGGTTGGTATTAACAATACTGGTACACTCTGGGTTGGTATTCACAATACTGGTACACACTGGGTTGGTATTCATAATACTGGTACACTCTGGGTTGGTATTCACAATACTGGTACACTCTGGGTTGGTATTTCACAATACTGGTACACACTGGGTTGGTATTCATAATACTGGTACTCTCTGGGTTGGTATTCACAATACTGGTACACTCTGGGTTGGTATTCACAATACTGGTACACACTGGGTTGGGTATTCATAATACTGGTAACAACACTGGGTTGGTATTCACCAATACTGTTCTCTGGGGGGTATCTCACAATACTGGTACACTCTGAGGTGGGTATTACAATACTTGGTTACACTCTGGGTTGGTATTCACAATACTGGTCCCAGTCTGGGTTGGTATTCATATACTGGTACTCTCTGGGTTGGTATTCACAATACTGTACACTCTGGGTTGGTATTCATAATACTGGTACACACTGGGTTGGTATTCATAATACTGGTACTCTCTGGGTTGGTATTAATACTGGTACACTCTGGGTTGGCATTCACAATACTGGTACAGTCTGGGTTGGTATTCATAATACTGGTACTCTCTGGGTTGGTATTCACAATACTGGTACTCTCTGGGTTGGTATTCACAATACTGGTACTCTCTGGGTTGGTATTCACAATACTGGTACAGTCTGGGTTGGTATTCATAATACTGGTACTCTCTGGGGTGGTATTCACAATACTGGTACTCTCTGGGTTGGTATTCACAATCTGGTACAGTAATGGGTTGGATTCACCAATCTGGTTACACACTGGTTGGTATTCACAATACAGGTACAGTCGGGAGTGGTATTCACAATCCCGGTACTCTCTGGGTTGGTATTCACAATACTGGTACCGTCTGGGTTGGTATTCACAATACTGGTACTCTCTGGGTTGGTATTCACAATACTGGTACTCTCTGGGTTGGTATTCACAATACTGGTACAGTCTGGGTTGGTATTCACAATACTGGTACAGTCTGGGTTGGTATTCACAATACTGGTACACACTGGGTTGGTATTCACAATACTGGTACTATCTGGGTTGGTATTCACAATACTGGTACTCTCTGGGTTGGTATTCACAATACTGGTACACACTGGGTTGGTATTCACAATACTGGTACAGTCTGGGTTGGTATTCAAAATACTGGTACTCTCTGGGTTGGTATTCACAATACTGGTACAGTCTGGGTTGGTATTCACAATACTGGTACTCTCTGGGTTGGTATTCACAATACTGGTACAGTCTGGGTTGGTATTCACAATACTGGTACTCTCTGGGTTGGTATTGGCATTCAATACTGGTACTCTCTGGGTTGGGTATTCACAATACTGGTACACTCTGGGTTGGTATTCACAATACTGGTACTCTCTGGGTTGGTATTCACCATACTGGTACACTCTCTGGGTTGGTATTCACAATACTGGTACACTCTGGGTTGGTATTCACAATACTGGTACACTCTGGGTTGGTATTCACAATACTGGTACTCTCTGGGTTGGTATTCACAATACTGGTACACTGGTATTCACAATACTGGTACTCTCTGGGTTGGTATTCACAATACTGGTACACTCTGGGTTGGTATTCACAATACTGGTACAGTCTGGGTTGGTATTCAAATACTGGTACTCTCTGGGTTGGTATTCACAATACTGGTACACACTGGGTTGGTATTCACAATACTGGTACACTCTGGGTTGGTATCACAATACTGGTACAGTCTGGGTTGGTATTCATAATACTGGTACTCTCTGGGTTGGTATTCACAATACTGGTACAGTCTGGGTTGGTATTCACAATACTGGTACAGTCTGGGTTGGTATTCACAATACTGGTACACACTGGGTTGGTATTCACATACTGGTACAGTCTGGGTTGGTACTCCTCTGGGTTGGTATTCACAATACTGGTACACTCTGGGTTGGTATTCACAATACTGGTCTGGGTTGGTATTCATAATACTGGTCACAACTCTCTGGGTTGGTATTCACAATACTGGTACACTCTGGGTTGGTATTCACAATACTGGTACACACTGGGTTGGTATTCACAATACTGGTACAGTCTGGGTTGGTATTCACAATACTGGTACACTCTGGGTTGGTATTCACAATACTGGTACAGTCTGAGTTGGTATTCACAATATTGATACACTCACTATTGGCAGTCATGGTATCAGTACAGTCTGTATCGGCAGTCATACTGGTATACAAATCCTGGTCATCTAGTTCAGCATGCAACAACCACTCTTCATTGACTTCAACATTGGCATATAATGGGTTATGTTTCTTCAACCATTTTAATGCATTCAGGACTTTCTCAAGGGGTTACATAATCATACATGTAATGGCCTTTATACGATAGTTTACGTTTCAATTTGAGGGCTACGAGTTCACTCTGAGAGGGGAGTCTGGGAAGTACAGTGCACACATTATCTAGTTTAGATGGTACATTCACAGCTGGACCATGGATACATCTCTGCTTGCCTGATGGTAGAGCCACCATTTTCATGAATGGTAAACGTAATGATATTAGTCTAACTTCTAATAAATTCAGACAGGACAGTTCAGGTGGAATAGTGGGTAATTTCAGACCATTAGCAATGGCTTGTGTTGGCATTTTACCACGAGTTAGTGCTGTATGACAAGTATTACATATCCATTCTTTACCATCATTGGAATAAATAAATTCCGGACTGAATACATCAGACAGTAATTCAGGACTAGCTTTCACATACTTGTGCACATTCAGAGATATAACTGATTTTTTGTACATTAGTCTATGGCAGGATTTGCAAACATAATCTGGACCCTGTTTTGTTTTGGCTATAAATGACTGTATAACATTTGGTAAAGGAATGCCGTGGGATCTTATGCAGACCTGACATTTAGAATTGGCTTGCCTACATCTCTGGGTCTCTTCAGGAGTCTCCTGAGCTCTTTTTTGGGCATGGCAATGAACATTAGCTTGCTTACGTCTCTGGGTCTCTTCAGGTGTCTCCTGAGCTCTTTTTTGGGCATGGCAATGAACATTAGCTTGCTTACGTCTCTGGGTCTCTTCAGGTGTCTCCTGAGCTCTTTTTTGGGCATGGCAATGAACATTAGCTTGCTTACGTCTCTGGGTCTCTTCAGGTGTCTCCTGAGCTCTTTTTTGGGCATGGCAATGAACATTAGCTTGCTTACGTCTCTGGGTCTCTTCAGGTGTCTCCTGAGCTCTTTTTTGGGCATGGCAATGAACATTAGCTTGCTTACGTCTCTGGGTCTCTTCAGGTGTCTCCTGAGCTTTTTTTTGGGCATGACATTTAACATCAGCTTGCTCACATCTTCGGGTCTTTTCAGATGTTTCCTGGGCTCTTTTTTGGGTATTACATTTAGCATTAGTTTGCTTACATATCTGGGATTCTTCAGGGGTAGCTCGTGCTTTTTTGTGGGCATGATATTCAGAATCAGCTTGCTTACGACTCTGAAACTCAGCAGAAGTTTCCCGGGCTCTTTTAAGGGCATGACATTTAGAATCAGTTAGTCTACGTCTATGGGACTGATCAGAACTTTCTAAACCTCTTTTTCGTGCTTGACACTCAGCCATACTGTTTTTACGACTTTCTGAGGACTTCATAACATTTTCGGGCTTTAGGGCTAACTTTGGCTTGGTAGAAAAACAATGACCACAGGGACATCGGGACTTTCTAACATGGAGGACACTAGCACACTTAGGACACACTTTTTGAAAAGCAGGCATACTCAAAGAACTTACCGTTGATGAATGGAACTGACCTAGGCAAGGGAGACCTCTACTCAGAGAGAAGACGACACAATAATTGTACAGAGAGAACTGGAACGCTACCAACTGCAACACGACATGCGGGCGGAATGATTATATACTCACGCGACCCCGTGTGATTAAGGGGCGTGTCGCCCGCTGTAAACCTACGATCGCACGGCTCTGGAAACAGTCTAATCGCCAACGTACCGGAAGTCCAATGCAAGCTGTACAAAACCATTTGCAACCGCGACTGAAATAATTTACTGTTTTCCGTATACTATGAATAAGTCTGTTTTTTAGTTGCTGCATTTAGCACCCCTTTTAGATACCCATAGATTACTAGGAATCCCAACAAATGATATTCATTGAAAGGCACACGTCGTGGTGAAAATCTGGTTTTGATAGCTTCAACCAAACGGAAGTTATATCTTTAAGTGTACAGGCAATCCACTGTTGTTCTTTTGTGGGCCATTTCCTGGAAATATCTGTTTTGGCCACATCACTGGTAAGATCAGTAGATTAATACCTGTAGTTTACCTTGGTAATATTTACTTTAGTGTCCCATGTTCCACTTTTCCAAAATTATGCTAACATTTCATTCAAAAATATGTAAACAATAATGAGATAATAGCTGAAACAATAAACAACACAATAACTATGATGACATCTAATGACACAATTTCAAATTTTGAAAAATAACAGGCATGTAGTAAAACATAGGCTTGAGTTGATTTCTTCTTCCATCTCTTCCAGCAGCCTTTTTCCTCTCGCGAAGTTGCAGTGTCCGTTCCAAGTGTGCACCTTTCTCCTCCCCCAAGTCGTCTCTCCACCTGATCTCATATCTATATTGTGGTATGGTATGTGTATGGCAATATGGCACAAATTAGCGTACACGATGGTAAATGTGGTCCGTGCCACTTGTGCGGAAAAAAGAGTACAAATTATGTACATCTTGCTTTCAAATCTGATTGCAATGTTGCAGCACTTATTAGAGCAACCAAAACCACTCCTAATGAGGCATGCATATGTCATGCTTGTTACAAACAAGCTTCAAGGAATAAAAACAATCCTAATTTCCACCCACGTTGGGAGGAAAAGCCACCCACCACTAAAGTCCTATGTGGTATACTCACCTGCACCAAGGGTGTCTATAGACACAGCAACATTGCTGGCAGACAGGAAATAGAGGAAGATATCTTGACTGTATTGTATAGACTAACTGAGAAACCTGATCCTTCAGTACTACCAAATAGGTAATTAGTTACTGAGACATAATAATAATAGTAGTAGTAATAATTATTATTAAAATAATAATAGTAGTAGCAGTATTAGTAATAATAATAATAATAATAATAAAATAATAATAATATTCATAATAATAATAATTAATAATAGTAACAACAATAACAACAACAAAAACAATAATAATGATAGTACCAATTGCTTTTCTCAAGAATATCTACCACATAATATATAGCATGTTTTATGGTACAGTACAAAATTAACCTCTTCTTTAATAAAGACAAAAATAATATTTGGAGAGATTCTTTAGATTAACTTGTTTTTATATCGCTTGGAATTCCATCTATCCTGCAATACATCACTGTAACAGTTGCCGTGACAACTATAGCAGTGATCACAGCTGCCTGAACTACATGGTCTCTCTCAGAGCAGTGGCAATTGTTCACGATGTAGAGTACGCATGTAGATGTTTCCAAACACAAGCTAGAAACACTTCACTATCTCTTTGCTAAAGTCAATCCCCTCCAGTAATAATATTACCTTCTTTTCATTCAAATACTCTGTGATTGCTTTTCTGTTGAAATTAAAGGGAAAGGTGCACTGGGGATACTCATGGCTTAATTGGACACTGTGTCTTGTGGTTGGCTTGTTTTTCTTTCTCTATTGTCATAGTAACAGTATTTGCCATCTATTCGGGGACACTGAGTTGTCTCGTGATAAGATCGTCTTCTGTCACATGATCTAGAAGACTTCAGATTGGAACGACACATTTTGGAATTTATAATTCACAAGTTATATATTCAACTTTTGAGCTCTTCTGTTTGCTATTCATTGTTCCTGATTCACCAAGTTAGCAATACTTAATCATTACTTATCAATTCACAATTTTCTTCCCTTTTTATTCTGTATGAAAATATCATGTGAATGAGAAAATACATCAGATGCACAGGAACAGAGCTGAGGAAGAAATTCTGCATAATAAAAATGCATGCAGTGAGGTACATTTACTGTAAAAGTGAGAAAATGATGAAGAGATGGAGACGTATGTGTGTGTGTGTGTGAACATGTGTGTGTGTGGGGGGGGGGGGGGGGGTAGTGGTTGTGTCTTGTGTCCTTGGCTCAGGGCCTGAAGTCTTGAGTTTAAACCCGCTCCAGCAATTTTCCGTCTGGTTTTCCATCTGCCTCCCACCAGCCCCACCAATCTACCCAGCTGTGATTGGGGACCTGGCATTTGCTGGGGTGCAAATTCAAGGCCTTTTCTCATGGAACAGCAATGGTCCAGGTGGGACTTCGGGTGCCCACACCACTTGCTGTGAGGAAAGGCTTGTTCTCCTGCGAGTTCCTAGCCCGGCTCCAGGAGCTTTGCTTGCACGGCTCACAGTGCCTGCTTAGTGCACAGGCATCCTGGCTCTGTCAGGTGAGCATGACCGCCTCTAGCAGTGCCAGTAGAACTTGCTTTTGTGTGTGTGTATGTGTGTGTGTGTGTGTGTGTGTGTGTGTGTGTGAAACAGCAAGGAGGTCCAGGTCAAGAGGAGATGATGGACAGACAGTCAGCATCATTGAGGGAAGTTGTGAACAGGTTCCGAGTTGGGAAGCTCCGTTGACGTCTGGTGGGACGATGCTGCTATCGCTGCCACCAGGAAATCCAATGTCTCAGCTAACTGAGCCCTTAGCTAGCTAACTCCCTGCTAACAGGTTGACAGCAACTTAGGGTTGAATTGTAATTCAAGAAAGATCTCTAATTAGAAAAAAACCAAAGTACAGTCCATATATATGACGTGATCACGTGACCTAAGAATTCAAAATAACGCACATACGACACACAATGGTTCTTTGTTCCAAGTAGCAAGGCATACACAACATGAGCCCTTTCCAGGCACACAACACACACAGGTGACAATTGGTTCAAACCACAACACAAGCACACACACACATACAAGAGTTACTATGGTGAATGACTAATGTAAGATAGAGTTCATGTGAGTGTGACTGATGTCACGCTCACATCTCCCCCTCCTTCGAAGAAGTCGTTGGGCCACCTCCCTCGTTCTCCGACAGTGAGTAACACCTGCTGAGACAATCAGCAACGACGTTGTCTCGACCTCGGCGATAGACAATTTCAAAATCAAATTCAGACAAGATCAGGCTCCATCTATACAGGCGTCTGTTGAGTTGTTTTTCCTCCTTCAAATTCACTAGAGCACGGTGATCTGTCACAACCGTAAATCGTCTTCCATAAAGGTAGTACGCGAAATGGCGTATACTTTCGACCAGGAAAAGGCAACAGGCAACTTCTCATCATTTCTGTGGACATATAACACACTACCAATGCCACAGGCACTAGCATCACATTCTAAAGAGAAAGTATCATCACACTTAGGTACACACAATAACAAGGAACTAGATAGAGAATTACACAATGCAATGAAGGCCTCACCCATCTCCTCAGACCAAGGAACAACACCAGACAACTCTCTCGATGCATGAGGGGTGAGCAACACAGACCACTTGTGGAAATCTTTCACAAAGCGTCGATAAAATCCAATGAGGCCGAGAAACGACCTAAGTTGTTTCCGTGTAACAGGACGAGGATGATCTCGGATTGCTTTCACTCTAGCTTCCAGCACAGATATCGATCCACTGCCAATCCTATGTCCTAGGAATTCCAAGTGTTTACGACCAAAGCTGCATTTACTAAGTTTACACGTCAAACCAGCAGCACGCAGAGTAGAAAATAGTTTCTTGAGATCTGACAGATGACTTATCCAATCATGGGACACTACAATGACATCGTCGATATAGACTCTAGAAAATTCCCGACAGTCAGCAAGGACAGTGTCCATCAATCGTTGAAATACACTAGGAGCGTTTCGGAGACCAAAAGGCATCCTAAGATACCTAAACTTTCCAAATGGACAGATGAATGCAGTTTTGTCCTGATCTTCTTCCTTCACAGCCACTTGGTGGAAACCTTTGGCGAGGTCCACCTTAGAAATAACTTGTCCAGAGCCCACCAATTCCATCATCTCATCCAGTGAAGGAATAAAATATGGCTCGGGCATGGTGATAGAGTTCACACGCCTATAATCCACACAAAGTCTGATAGACCCGTCAGGCTTGCAGACTGGAACCAGTGGAGATGCCCAGGCACTCTCGCACCGTTCAATAATACCTGCAGACACTAAGGAATCGATTTCATCTTTCACCTGGTCCCGTATGCCTAGAGGGACCGAGTACGGAGCAGACACGACTGGACCACGATCACCAGTGTCTATACTTATCTCCGTAACAGAGGTATTACCAGGTTGACTAGAGAACACATCACTAAACTGGGACAGGAGGTCATCCATATCCTCCTTAACATAGCCTTCAAATTCATCCAATAACACACACTTAGGATGATCATCACCTTCAACTACAACATCCACTCTGCACACATGCAACTCATTAAACTTCTTGAGAACATTCACGTGAACAACTTTACTATTCTTTCTGGATCCTTCCCTAGCAATACGGTAGTTCACTTCACCTACACGCTGCAACACAACAAATGGCCCATCCCAACTATCAGACAACTTGTTGAGACGACCTGGGATACGATACATAACCTTTGCACCCACTTCGAAAACACGCACACCCTTTACATCTTTCTTCCTCTCCTTACGCTTTTCACGAGCAACAATGACATTCTTTGTGACCTCATCCCGAAGGAACTGGAGCTTCTCGGACAGTCGAGAGACCCACTCACAAGCAGAGACACCAGGAGCATCTTCTCCAGTATTCAGCAGGCAATGATGTAGAGCAATGAGGGGAGTCCTGATGGTTCTTCCATACACCAGGTCAGACGGGCTAGCCTTCAAGTCGGCATGTGGCATACCTCTCATCATGAAGAGGACCCACGGAACAAAGTCCACCCAATCTTTACTGTCACTAATGCACTTCCCCAGACACGCCTTCAACGTGCCGTGCATCCTTTCTACACAGCCGTTCGACTCCGGATGGTACGGGGTCGTACGTACTTGCTGAATTCCCATCCATTTACAAAGAGATTTCACCACCTTACCCATAAACTGGGATCCCTGATCAGTTAGCAGTTTCAAGGGAATACCTGTACGTGAAAATATCTCACACATTGCCGAGGCAACAGACTTAGCAGTTATACTTCTTAAAGGTACAGCTTCCGGCCAACGAGAAGCTAAACAAATATACGTTAGGAGATAGCGGCAACCGCCCCGCCCCTTAGGCAACGGGCCCACTATGTCCACGGCCACTGACTCGTTACTATCAGAGGTTCCACGAATGGAGCTTTACTGGGTACATGTTTAGATTTTCTTTGACACCGCTCACAGGAGCTACAATAGTTGGACACGTCTTTATACAAACCAGGCCAGGTAAAGCACTTACGCAGAGATTTAATACACTTCTCGGCACCTAGGTGACCTCCCTTATCGTGTGCGATAACCAACAACTTAGACCTAAACGACTTGGGAACTGCGAGCACTACACCTCTCTCTTCCCAATCTGTCACAACATCTTGAGCTAATCTACCATTATACCATCTGAAACCACGCTCACCGTTGTCAGCGAGGGACCTCCACATAGCGAGTGAGGGGTCGGACTTCAACTCAGAGAGAAAGTCTTCCAGATCAGTACCGTTCTCCAAGGCACCAAGAGAAGCCAGGGAAGCCGCCGCTCTACAGTCAGGCTCAGACAACGACTCCCTAACGTCCTTGAGCTGTACACAAACACTATCATCTGTACACTCAGATATATCATCATCCCAACAATCATTAACACTAGCTTCAGCACTATTTACACCATCAACATCATCAACATCACAATCCTCCACAACACGTCCCTTACCAACATCTTGCCTAGGTTCTGCCTCCACCGGAACTTCCGAAGAAAGCAACTGCTCAACTTCTTCATCTCCTGCAAGACTGTCAGACTCCTCCCCAATGGCACCTCTTCTCAAAACCTCATCTTCACTAACTTCATTCAGATCTAAGAGTGCATTCTCCTTGGTTTGGGCACGGGTCGTCACTGCTAATACAGACGACTCAGGGGGTTCACTTTCAGTTATGGGGACAAAAGGCTTAACTTTGTCAAGTGCATCAGCTATAAAGGTTGCCGTCTCACGATCATTGGCAACATATGGGAACAAACAACAACCATCCCATCCTCTTCAGATATCACAGCACTACGGGTAAATTCTTTTCCGTTAATCACAAACTTAACAATGGCAGAAGAACGGCCTTTACAATTTCCATCAAAACCACAGACTACAACAGGACCTGTTTCATTGCATTCAAAACCTACTAAGGACCTGGGTACTACTGCTACCTCTGCGCCCGTATCGCAGACAATATTACAAGGCTTACCATTAACATGGCCCGGGGTCACGTTCCATCTCTGCTTAGGAACGGCATTGGCACCAGCAACAACATTGGCATTAGTACCGGATACAACTTCAACATCAGACTTCTTACGTACTGCTTTGACTGCCTTCTTTTCGACACCTGCCTTCTTCTTCGGGCAGTCAGGGGATTTGTGCCCCGGCGTCCCGCAGAGGTGACAGACAATTTGACGATCTTTACTCTTGGCACTAGGCTTATCTTTGTCAGGCCAGACAGCCATACGGTGACCTTTCTTCCCACAGTGAAAGCAAGGGAATGGGAACGGAGTAGGGTTACTCCCATCAGGTACATTGTCAGCAGGCTTATAATACGAAGGGGTGTGATTTCCAGATCGATGGGCACTCCCTCCCCGGAAACCACTGTACGACGACTCGGCAACTCGAGGCCTGAAGAAATTGCCAGGGTGTCTGGTGGATAGCCAATCCTCCCAGAACCTAGTGACATCCGTGAACGTCTTCAGGGTCTTAGACTCTAGTGCCACTAACCCATCCGAAGGCAGAATTCTCCGGGATAACATAGTCCACAAGGTCATACGAGTATCATCAACCGTGTCACAACGAGCTGTAAAGCCCATAACAGTGTTATACAGGAACTCACAAATGTCAGAAGCAGACTTGGCTTTCCACTGCTCCGACGAAGTTCCAAGGAGACGATAACCACACTCGGTGACAGTTTCACCCGAGCTACTGAGGAGTGCAGCCTTGATGTCATTATACTGAACACCAGGCTTGATCTTTGAAGCGAACTTCGTAGGAAGATTGGGCGCCAGGAAGCTTTCCCACTGTTCCTGATCCACTCGCCCAGAAGACATGATGTCCTCGAACCTGGAGAGGTAGGTTGCCATGTTATCTTTCTCCGTGTAGGCAGACAGGGATTGCAGCTTAAGCTTCATGTTTTCCCTAGCAACCTTGAGCTCCTTCTCACGTTCCAGCTCAGCATGACGGTCCTCTTCCAGTTTCAGTCTAGCGTTGTCACGTTGGACAGCATCCTCTCTTAGCTGTGCGGCAATATCTTCTTGTCGTAAACGCTCTTCCTTGTCCTCACGTCTCCAACGTTCATCTCTTTCAATTTTACGTTCTTCTTCGTCTTTTCTAGCAATACAATCCAACTCATAACGTTTAAGTTCAAATTCTCTCACTTCAAGTCTCTGTTTCCTAGCTTCATCCTGTTCTTCCAGTCTCTGCTTCCTTGCATACTCTGCTTCTAGTGATTGTCCTTCCAACATGCCCCGCATGCAGGTCAACATTGCCTCATGGGACATAGCAATATCTCTGGAAGTTAGGGAATTCACGGGGTCGTCAGACACACTGGGTGCACAACTCTGCTTGTCAGCTCCTACAGATGTTGAGCTCCGTACTACATGCTGAGACACCGAAGTGCCCCGCCCGCAACCTCCTGGGGCTGCGTGTGCAAAGGCAAGATTGCCGCGCTCGCTGCCAGGAGCCCTTGCAAACTCCGAAGGGAACGTCTCAGGTGTTGACGAAGGTGTTGACGAGGTGGTCGTGGTGTTAACAAGCCCAAGGGTTTGCGGCTCCACCACAGGACGTTGTTGATTCTGCCCACCGGCGTCTGAAGTAGAAGAATGGCCAAGGGAATCTCCTTCAACGAGCACTGATTTCCCAAGGGAAACATTGCTCCGAGTCCCATATGGCGATCTCAAGTCCAATACATTCCGCGAAGGGTAATAAGATGGTCGAAAACGAGCATCCCGAGGGTCACCATTATCTGCTGTATCAATAACACTTATTGTATCACTCAACCCCTCATCCACGAGATCGTCGCTGGCACGTCCCCGATCCTCAGACATGTCAAGACCTATAGAAACAAACACAGTTGACCACAAAATAAGATTAGAAGAGAATGAAACAAGGCAATACACAGGGTAGATCACAAAACACAATGAAACACTGAGACACACACACACAAGTGTCCAGCACAGTTCAATACGATCCAAAACACACTCCCGAAGGAATACTAATCCCGAAGGTTTTCACACACGACTGCCAATCCAGATGCGGACAGTCAGACACAGAGTAGACGAGGTTCATCTCGCACGCTGCTGCCAACCAAATGGAATGCAGACAGCACACACACAGAAGGTAGACGGGGTTTCGTCTCGCACACCGCTGTTGGTCCAGAACTCGAACAGCCAGGTGCAAACACACAGAGGGTAGACGGGGTTCGTCTCGCACACCGCTGCCACCAGAATGTGAACAGGTTCCGAGTTGGGAAGCTCCGTTGACGTCTGGTGGGACGATGCTGCTATCGCTGCCACCAGGAAATCCAATGTCTCAGCTAACTGAGCCCTTAGCTAGCTAACTCCCTGCTAACAGGTTGACAGCAACTTAGGGTTGAATTGTAATTCAAGAAAGATCTCTAATTAGAAAAAAACCAAAGTACAGTCCATATATATGACGTGATCACGTGACCTAAGAATTCAAAATAACGCACATACGACACACAATGGTTCTTTGTTCCAAGTAGCAAGGCATACACAACATGAGCCCTTTCCAGGCACACAACACACACAGGTGACAATTGGTTCAAACCACAACACAAGCACACACACACATACAAGAGTTACTATGGTGAATGACTAATGTAAGATAGAGTTCATGTGAGTGTGACTGATGTCACGCTCACAGAAGTGACGTGTGAAGCACGTTGCAGGAAGTTTAAAAGAGAAAGAGACAAGAAGGCAATGTGCATTGAGGAGAGAAGGAAGCCAGTGAGGGAGCAGATCGAGAGGAGCAGAGCAATGTGTGACTCGCAAGAAATGGTTCCTTAGCAAAGGAGGATTGGCAGTTCACAGGTATAGACTCCCAGGGGGTTCACTCGACTTGGGGATCCTGTGACTTGTTGCCCAATGTGGCTTGCTTGCCCATGTAGCGGTAGCAATATAAGACAGGACAGGACAGGACAGGACAGTGTGGAGGGGGAAGAGATATTAAAAAAAGCATTTTTAGTAAGCCCACCAGGTAAGTTGGAATGCAGGCTATCTAGCCTACCCTCAGGGGTCAGAGAGGGGAATACCAGCACTTGGTATTTGACCAATTAGGTGAATCCTGGTTAAATAGTTGTAGCCCCAGGGTGACATCAGCTCGCCTGAGGCTGGAGTCAGAGTGGCTCCGCTTGTCCCAATTGTCCACGTGGAGTAAATGGTTTCCATAGCCCAGGGCTAGCTGAGTCACTGTGGCTTACTAACTCACTCACCAGGACCTCTAGTAATAACAATAGTGAACCTCAGAATATGGTCTTGCAAAGACTAAATTAAAATTTAAGCAACTGACACCTTCATATTTTGCAATATTTTCTAAAGTTGAATTCAATTTCTATGAATAAAGGTTTTATAGTTGTAATAAAGTGTCCTGACTGAAGTGTTAATTATATTCAAGTACATCTTGTAGTTTTTTCATCGATAGGTTTCTATTGCACAGACACAGTGCATTTCAGGATGTGTAAATGAGAGAGAGAGAGTGCGTACATCCAGCATCCAGTAGTGACACTTCACACCTCAGACTTGATACACATGTAGCTAATAACAATGGGACAGACTGCAGTGTGTCGTGTGGATTGATCCATAGAGTTCCTTTGGTTATAACAGACAAGTTCTTATTATTTCAGAAAACCATTCACTCACTCAATCCTTCATCATTCATTCATTCACTCACTCAATCCTTCATTCACTCACTCAATCCTTCATTCATTCATTCATTCACTCACTCAATCCTTCATTCACTCACTCAATCCTTCATTCATCCAAAATATTTGCTGATATGTATTAGAATAATGTAATGCTGGAATTGGTAAAGTGATGTGAGATCATCTAGTCTATCTTGTGATGAGATCATCTTGTCTATCTTGTGTTGAGATCACTGGGTCATCTTTTGTGTGGATCCTGCCAGAGACTGAGAGTCTCCTCTAATGGAGGCCTGGACTCATTATCTCCCCAACCACCTCACATCTTTACCTGGTGAGATCAGAGGAAATGTACAAATTCCATTGAGGTTTTTTATCAGATGCCAAATGGGAAACTACCTGAAACTACCTGAGTGTAGAACTCCGACCATGCAGGGACTCTGGCCATGAGGGACTCTCTGAGTACTTCCTATGGACAATGATCTTATCCTCTTGCCCTTTAACCCTCTAGACTCCACCCCCAATATGCACACACACCACACACATATACTGACCTTTTCTCGGGGTTTTTTAAGCGGCAATAAAATACTGCCATAACAGCCGTATTGTGATTAGAAGATAATAACAATGATAAAATAATCATATTAATCACATTAATAATAATAATAATAATAGTAATAATAATAATAATAATTAATAATAATAATAATAGTAATAATAATAATAATTAATAATAATAATAATTAATAATAATAATAATAATGAAGTCACTGGATTTGTGAACACTTCTTTCGGCAAACTGATACAGTACAGAGGTCAAGTAAACCATCAATTCAATGACAAATATTTTGTAATAAATTTTAGCAATAGTAAATATTGCCTAAGCCAGCAGTATTGTCATGCCCATCCATGAGCATTGTTATTAGGCAATACTCTCAGAATAGAAAAACTTACAATATATTCTAACAAAAAATAGAACTTATTATAAGAACTGAGTAGTTTAAATTTAGACCATCTATCAGTCTAGCTTCCTTTCTATTTACACTTCTGGTTGCCGAGCGATTAACGGGATAGTGATGACGTACTAAGCTGTGCATGCACAAAGACACTCACTGCAACTGAATCTCTTCAAGAATAGTTGCTGGGGAACTCAAAATCAACACACCTGCTCTAAACTGTTGCTTGAAAAATAATAATAACAATAATAATAATAATAAAGAGACAAAAAGAAATCCATATTTGTCGTATGTGTGGATGTCACATCAACCCAAATTTGAGGAGGATGCCTTCGGGTGTCACAGCTGTATATCCTAGCAGCCTGGAACAAAGGGACTGGAAAAATTGCCTTAAGGAGAATACAAGAACAACAGCTGAGATTATAGACTGGTAGTGCAGCCATTTTCTGGTCTAAAAAAGTGCGACTTGCACAAGCCATTGAAGTGGTGGAAGCTATCAATCCAGGTGAGCTTAGACAAGGTGTCCATCTACTAACTCATTAAGAAACAATAGTGTGGTGACAGAAGCCGGGGAACTTCAGAGATGGCATAAGAGTGGGCGGATGGCGCATGCAGAGAGATGGGAGAAGCCACCAAGACGATGGTAATTAGGAAGGATAGTGCGTGTCATCAAAGAGAAGAGAGTGATGGATGACTTGATTAGTAGCCGGAGACACTTGAGGTCCAGACTCTGTGCACATGCCAAGTTGTGGGATTAATGGTCCTTGTAGACTCCTCGCTAATAAGACCAATTAGCAAGCTCTTTACAAGCCAATAAAAGGATTTTTTAACTGAGACTTGATAGTCATCTTTTCTCTCTTGAAGACTCTATTGTCAAACATCTGCTGATGGGGCAGGAATAACAGCTCCTGCGTGGCAGTTGATGCCGTTATGTGCGGAGAGTGAACAAGATCGGACTTTGGTTAAAGAGCTTTTTTGAGTGTTAACAAGTATACAAAACACAAGCACTATATAGGGCATGACTGAGTTCAGTTTTTGATGGGTGTGCAATTACCATGAATCTCATTACACACGCGTAAGAGGAGATTCAGGTAAAGGGTGGCAGGAAATAAAACTTAACAGATAAACAATACAGCTACGATCAGAAATAAACTGACGAGGGCGGTTACAACAGATAAATAAATGTGACAATGTGACAATAACAGATTCAGTTCAGGTGTGAAGTAGGCGTGGCCAGCTTCTTAATGACTTTCTGTCTGGGAGTCAGATGGAGTCCCAGACATACTCCGGGGGCAAGCAGGTGAAAGAGTGTCTTTCACATCAGTTTCAGGTACAGCAAGAATCAGCTTACAGGTTGGGCGGCGATAGAATTTGCCTTGACACTTGATGGTGACAGCACGAGTGACACCATCGTCACCAGGATGGATCTGAGTGATGATGGCTAATGGCCAGGTTCTGGACTGGAAGGATTCGTCCCTGACGAACACAATGTCTCCTACTTGGAGACGATGACCAGGCTTGCCCCATTTTGCTCGTTGAGCACAGGTGGCTAAGTAGGTGGAAAGCCAGGTTTTCCACAGATCTGATTTGAGCCTGGAGACTAAGTTCCACCTTCGGAGCAAGGAAGTCTTTCCGGTGGAGGGCAGATGATTAGGCATAGCTAGGAGAGGTCTCCCGATGAGGAAGTGTCCAGCTGACAGATGAGCGTTGTCTTTGGCATCATCAGAGGTGAGTGGCAGGATGGGGCGGGAATTCAAAATAGCTTCCGCCTCAGTGAGGAGAGTGTAAGTCTCCTCCCAGGTCATTGGATGGGGAGCAGTCAGTTTCCTTAAGATGGTTTTCATGGCTTTCACCGCCGATTCCCATAGACCGCCAAAGTGCGGGGCTCTGGGAGGAATATGAGTCCAGTTGATTGAGTGAGAGATGGCAAAGTTGATGATGGATTGTTCGTGCTTTTATGATCCGTGTAACTTCTGTAGTTCCCGGATCTCCTCCCGGGCGCCTTTGAAATTCGTGCCATTGTCAGACATGATGTGGGATGGACAGCCACGCCTGGCAACGAATCTTTGGAGGACGGCCAAGAAGTCTTCGGTTGATAGAGAAGAACAGATGTCAAGATGTACTGCCTTTGTGGTGAGGCAGACAAATACGACAGCATACGTCTTGACTAGCATAGGTTTGCGGGTGTGGCCTTTCTTCAACATAAAGGGACCGGTGAAATCGACACCAGTTTTGTCGAAGGGTGGGGCAGGTGTAGTCCGTGATGATGGCAGCATGCCCATAGAGTGAGAGATGGGGTGGGCATATGCTCGCTGACACACGGTGCAGGAGCGGCTGACAAACTTGAGATGATTGCGCAGACCAGAAATGTAGAATGAGGAGGACAGTATGGAGGCCATGGCAGAGACACCAGCGTGACTCAGTAATAGAGGTGTTCTCGGAGAGTCTGGGTTCCTGACACGGCTTTGAACCTGCAGGTGACCATGAGCAGATAAACAAAGATGGAATTTGCACATACGGTGATGATTGGGCAGGTGAGATTTTTTTCTTGCGACAGGAAACAGTTCAGGTACAGTTTCTTCTTGAGACAGTTGATACAGTTTATGTTTACAGGCGACCACTTCATCAAATGTGATAGGTCTAGATACTCGTCGTTCACGTGACAGCTTGCAGTTGTTGAAGAACCTGTAGAGAAAACACACAACTCTTACCAGATAAAAAAAGTTTGAGCTGAGAGACCAGAGAGTTTTGAGAAAGGAAAGACGTTCAGGTGGGAGAGTGAGGCAAGGTTTGAGGGAAACAGAATAGATTGGGATAGAGGGTTTGGTTTGGAAGGGGGGGGGGGCCCAGTGTTCAGGATATAGGCGGAGCCAGGATGGGCCATTCCACCAGAGAGAGGATGTAGACAGTTCATGCGCACGAACTCCACGACTGGCAAGGTCGGCCGGATTCTGGAGTGATGGAACGTGACGCCAAGGTGTAGCCGGGAGCAATTCATTGATGGCAGATACTCTATTGGCTACGAAACGGTTCAGTTGACTAGGATGTTTGGGGAGCCAGTGGAGCACGATTTGCGAGTCGGTCCAGGCAATAGCATCTTCAGAGTTGAGATCGAACAGTTGAAGGGTGTGGCATAGCAGCTTAGCCAGCAGATGAGCTCCAGAGAGCTCTGCCTTGGGAATAGTCATCGGCTTGGTCGGAAGGACTCTGGCTTTTGCGATGACTAAGACAGTGTGGACAGATTGATCAGGTGAGATGGTCCTTGCGTAGATGGCTGCTCCATACGCAATGGAGGACGCATCACAGAAACCATGAAGTTTGATATCCGGAGCAGATGCGTGTGGAAACAGCTTCCTGGGAACTGGGTGGTTGTGGATGACAGGAAGGTCAGACAACCACTGCTGCCACTTGGTGTTGACAGCCTCTGGCACTTCCTCGTCCCAAGTGAGACCAAGCCTCCAGGTATCTTGGAAGAGGATGCGTGCGCAGATTATGACAGGTGAGAATAATCCGAGTACATCAAACACACCGGCAGTTCCGGCGGCTAGCATTCTCTTAGTAGCTGGCTGAGAAGCGGGATATATATCAGGCACGGCGACGTGAAATGTGTCGGCTTGGGTATCCCAGTGGACACCCAGAGCTTTTTGAGCCGATGGAGAAGGTTGGATGTCTTTGAGAGAAGTGTCAGATTCTAAGAGGTGAGATGGAATTAGGCTTCTCAGTTGGTCTGAATTCGTTCTCCACTTCCGGAGGTTCATTCCTGCGCTAGAAAGGAGTTGATAGAGTTGCTGCTGAAGATGTAGAGCGTCCTCGACGTTGGGAGCTCCGGTCAGGACGTCGTCGACGTAGAAGTCGTTCAACACAGTATTTGCAGCGATGGGGTGTGATGACAGATGAGCAGTGGCATGCTCACGCAGCACTTGTGAAGCCAAGAAAGGGGAGGATTTGACTCCGAAAGTCAACCTCTTCATTCTCGAATCCTTGATCAGTCCATCCTTAGTTCTGACCAAGAACCGATGCCAGTCTCGCTCCTCAGGGTTCAGCAAAATCTCCCTGAACATCTTGCTGATGTCTGCCGTCACTGCAACATTGTGGCATCTGAAGCGAGTGAGGACGTCAGGTAGGGGAGGATACAAGCTGAGGCCAGGTAACAGTTGGTCATTGAGAGATACACCTGAAGAGGAGCGAGCTGAGGCGTCGAACATAGCTCTCACCTTTGTTGTGGTGGAGCTATCCTTGATTACCGCATGGACTGGTAGATAGTAGGTGTTGGGATTGTTCAGTTCAGCATCTGGAACGTGTTCTGCATGATCTAACACAAAGTACTCGTCTAGAACATCGTGAAAGTCAGTCAGCTTCTCTTTCTGTGAGAGAGATCTTTCATTAGCATACAGTCTAGACATGGCTTGCTTACGACTATTGCCTAAGGATGATTGAACAGCTACCCTCGGCAAGGAAACAGAGTACCGCCCCTCCACCCGCTTACACGACTTGTGGAATTGCGTCACGGCGGATGTCTCAGCATCAGTGAGGGGGGAGGTTTCGTCGACTTGGTCCAATTGCCAGAGCGTGGATAAGTCTTCAGCTAGGTTGGTGGGCGGAGCGACGGTCATGACAGATGGCAGATCAGATACCTCCAGAGGCCCCGACAGGCAAAGTCCCAGGTGTGTGGGCAGAGCGCGAAGGTTGCCTATCTGAAAGGGTTTACCCGTAGTCAGGTCTGACGTCTGCTCGACGCCAAGCACCAGGTCGACCTTTCCACCCAGGTCAGCATCAGCCAGGTAGAAGTGTCTCAGCTCGGGCCTCGATAGGATCTCGGCCTGGTTCTTGGGTGAGCGGAGTGGCTCCAGAGATGGGATTACAG
>WLWD01004602.1_pt1 | contig 23597 bp, 19 predicted proteins | sample 6712731 | NCBI WGS metagenome assembly WLWD01 (sample SAMN12718690, study PRJNA576275) | sponge metagenome | isolation source: marine sponge | host: Mycale hentscheli | place: New Zealand: South Island, Marlborough, Capsize Point | collected 2014-11-01 | reverse complement strand
GCCAATCGCTAGAACCTAATGTGAGCCTCTTTGCTTGTTGTGGAGGCGAGTGACAAAACTTTTAATTTTGAAAAAGTTGAGGTAAACAGCTCTTCACGCTTCTCGTCCATGTAAGTAGCAAGTAGCTGGGTGTTTAGGGGGCTATAGAGGTCTAGTAAAGGTAGCATCGGAAATTTTAAGGGCATAAATGGATAGCTATTGCCTTTGGCTATAATTTCAGCTCATTTTTAGCGTCTTTACATTATTTTTTTAGGCACAATGGCTTTCACATCCAAATCTGAAGTTTCCCCTCTTCCAGACCACGACATCGTTTGTAATGAAATGATTCAGATATGGTAGCAGCCATGGAAGCCGTTTCTGAGGGGGAAATGAATATAAGTGCTGCTGCAAAGTTTTAGTGTCCCCAGAAAAACATTAGATGACACAGTGAAAGGTAAGGTGACCCATGGCATAAAACCCGGGCTCACCATTGCCTTGTCTAAATCTGAAGAAGATTCTCTCGCAAACTACCTCGTTTATATGGCAGAGAGGGATTCCCGCTTACTAGGACTATGGTGAAGGCCTTCGCATGGGCAATTGCCAAGCGTGCATGGAATGGTGATCAGTTTCACTTGGAATATGGACTGGGAAATCATTGGTGGCATTGTTCAAACAGCGCCATCCAAAATTAGGATTACGCCGCACCAATTCGCTGGAGCGCTATCGAGCAGAATATCTTAACCCTCAAATAGTTAGTGAATACTTTAATTTATTAGAAAAAACTTTAACAGAAAATAATATTTTGCGATCACCCCGTCAAAATTTTAATTGTGACGAAAACTTTCTTCCTCTGGACTACACCAAGGAAAAGGTTGTCACTGTTAAAGGTGCTAAGAATGTGTATTGCCAGTCACTTGGTACCAGTGACCATATAACTATGCTTTGTGCAGCTTCAGCAGCGGGGTTTCCTCTTCCTCCGATGATCATCTATGCCAAATCGTTCCCTGGTGGGCAATATTGTTTCGAAGGGCCAGATGATGCTGTGTACGCTAAAAAACGATTCAGGTTGGATCGATACTGAACTTTTTTTTAGTATGGATGAAACGAATGTTTTTTCAAATGTTGGTCAGATGGCCATAAGTCACATGTAAATTTTGAAGTAATTGACTTATGTAAGGAGAATGGCATAGTCTGTTTTGTCTCCCTCCTCATACCACCCACGCACTGCAGCCTCTGGATGTGGCCGTTTTCAAGTCTCTCAAGGACCATTTCTCAAAATCAGTATGAGCTCTTTGTTTCACCAAGAGAAATTTTACAGTAAAAAAGCATGAATTTTCCAAAGTTGTGAATACTCCATTTGAATGTGCATTCTCTATAACAAATATCAAAGCAGGGTTTAGTAAGTGTGGTATTTATCCTCTAAACAGAGATGCCATAGCAAAAGCCAAGATTTTACCTTCTCCGGTTCAGCGGAAGAATCTTCAAGCTCTCTAGGCTCAACCAGTGGATGTAATTCTACTCAATCAGCATCTTCTACAACTAACGTATCTATTTCAATTGTAATTGCTTCTTCAACTACTTCATCTATTTCTGCTTTGGTATATCTTCATCCATTCCTGCTTGTACTGTCTAATTCTTCAATCCTGATTTGAGTAATCATACATCGAACGTGCCAACTTTGTCTGTTCTAGTGTCATCTGTAGTGACTTTGCCTGGTCTTCTAGTAATGTGTGCACCCCTTCAGAACCCTGTCTGTGTCGGCAGGATCTGTGTAATATTCCATTGTGGCTGTTTCTTCTAATTCTAGTGTGTCTCTTTCATCTGTTACAGCGAGCTCGGTTCCTATACTACCAGCTATATCTGAGGATTGCAATGTGTCGTTTAGTCCAGCAAGTCATTCTGTATCATCAGTCTCTGCTTTGTCTACTCCAGTGACATCTCCATTGTCACATCCTCAGTACTGACGCTGCATTAGTAAAACAGAGGACAAAGAGAATAGTGGGTGCCAGTGACAGCAAATGAGTATATTGACAATCTTAGAGAGGCTAAGCGGAAAAAAAGAAGAAGCTGAGGAAGAAAAGAAGAGAAAAAAGAGAAGAGGATACAGTTGAGAGAAGAGAAACAGCATAAGAAAGAAGAGATGAAGACACGTGGACGAGGTCATGGTCGAGAACGGGGAACGAAGGGGGCGAGGTAAAGGGAGAGGGAAAATGGCTGCTACTGAAGATGACTCAGACATCTCTCAAAATAATCCTCTGTCTTCTAGTGAGTCAGGCTCAGAGGTTGGTATTCCTTCAGTAGCAAGTTCTTCCAGAGGTCGCCGCCGACAATTACCAGCCCGATATAGACTTGATGAGGACAGTGACGGCAACGATGGAGTGTTGTGTGAAATTTGCTCATGTAATGAATCAGAAGGTTTGTCTTCCAGCACTATTTTTTGGATAGACTGTGACAAATGCTGTTCCTGGGTCCACAACATCTGTGCCTTTGGCAATAATACAGTATCCAAGTAACATTTATGTCCATCATGCAAGAAATAATTTTTTTTATGAATTGTTTAATGAAATTTAACCTTTAGTAAATCTTAAATAAAATATTTCATTAAAATATTTAAAAAAAAATAGAAACAGCATGAAATGCAACTGTGGCGATAATGGGTAAAATGTCTCCTATTATCGCCACTCGAGTGTCTGGTACTGATCGGTCCATAACTTCTTCGTTAATAAGTCAATTTACTCCTAACAACTTCTAGTATATAGCTGAGACGATCCTTTTCCTGTGTGCAAGCGTTTGTAATAATACAAATTGGTGCGGCAGAACTGCGATCGATATGGACCAAACTGTGGCGAGGGACACTTGTGCTAGCTGTCTCCTCATCATCAATCTTCAGTTACAGTAATAAACTTCACAACAACTAACTGCTGTAGTTGTGGTATTTCATACTAATTTGACTCTATTATATATTAACCCTCTGAATCTAACCGAGAACTCACTTTAAATCTCTGTTTGGGCTGTATCTTCAAATTCTGGGCCCAAGCTGGAGGCGTGTAGGGCACAATTTTACCGTAGTTGGCTGCAGCAGCGAAGTCGGTGGCAGCGCAGGAGCCACTCATTCTTGATAGTAGACTCGTACGCACAGCACCACTTTAGATTTACAAAGTTTATCATACGGATAGCTGCAGCACAGGGGTGTGGTTACTTGTCCTAGGGGGTGTAGCTCATCATTACCCAAATTAAAGCTTATGAGGTTCGGTAAAGGGTTTCACCGAAGGATCCGTTAGCTTGTTAGATAACAGTTTAATCAAATCTAGAAAGTGGTCAGCTCGAAAATTATGACATGATAAGTTTGATTTCAGTGTGTATATGCAGTCAATTGACAATCTGCAGCTGAAGCTTCCTTTTCTTCACTGGAGTAGTCTTGATGACTGCTTTAAGCAGTTCAGATGCTGTGACTGACCTGGAATTAAAAAGGAAAAAAGCAACAACCAATGGCATTTAATTAAATGCCAAGAATCAAACAATTGGTTAGTCATTTGCTACTTCAGAGATTAGCTAACTGTCCACTCACTCCACATTCTGTGCAGTGAGGCCGTCTCCATGAACCTCAAACTGACACTTGCACAGAGTGGATTCTTGAAGGACACCATGACCCATGACCGCTACAGGCTCGTGTAACTTCAATCCTTTACCTGGCAACTCTATATTTATGTCAGGAGTCTATAGATAAACCAGGTGTCAATGACTTCCACTACCACATGTCAACTGTTCTACTCTTTGTTAGTTCTTAACAGACTTGTGTACTAGAATTATTTTTACTTGCAAATATTTGTCAAGCCCTAAACTAAGTTTAATTTTACATGTCAGCTGAAGGCTTGTAAGAGAGTAGTCTCCTTCAGGTATAATAGACATAATGAATGCCTACAAACCCAAAAGGGCAGCTCTTTCTTCTGAATATCCTTCAGGGAACTTGTAATCTGCAGTCAGATCACGCCTTCTGTCTCTCCACCCACTGACTTAAGTGATGAGTGATGATCCACTTCCAAACATGTGAGTCATTCACCATTATTGTGTAATACCTCACATTAATATTCACAGCTAGCTACATATAACTACAAGTTAAAAAAAGAAAAAAGAAAAAAAAGATTGATGTTGGAACATGCATGAATAATTGATAAAACATAGCCCACAGTGTAACTTATGAAACAAAGAATCATACTAGAATGCTGTTCACATAAAACTTGGGTAATGGTTATTGTCGATGCTTAAATCGTAGCAAGGGAGTGGACGTGGAAATGTCCTGGCAGTCGTGCTGTTGTATACTAAACTTATACATTTTCTGAGCAATAGGACTGAACCAGTGATGACTAGCTAAGCATTAACCAGTTTCATTTAGCTCTTATTAAACCCTTTGCGGACGAACGCGGGCGAGCAATTATGTAATTAAATACGCCACGCCGTAAAACCAATTAGTTGCCCGAGACGACGACGTTTTACCAGTGGAGTTCGACACGTGGAAAAAGAAAACGGCGAGTGTTTCTTTTGTGTTAGGCCTCAAATAATCTGCCTCTAGCGTTGTAGCTATGGTAATTCGTTAGTTTATAGTTTATAGAGTTGTTTTGAATACAAACTTAGTTGGAATTATCGAGGAGGCCATAGTTTGTTAGCTATTTTTTTAGCTTATATTTATGAAAGGAGAAATCACACCCAAGTGTAAGTTCTAGTTTTAGTTTAGTTTGCTTATTTCTAGCTACTTTAGGCCTTTACTTCTTAGTAGATGTTCTATTTGAAAATAGCTAGACACAAAGTGTAGGAAAAAAATTTTTTTGTTTAGTTGGTGCACTTGATATAAGTTATACTTATTTTATAAGACTTATTTTGTAGAATAGAGATTGCAAAATGTATACTATGTAAGCTACTGAAAGTTTTAGCGCGCTACGCGCTCTGTAACTGTAATAACAGAGCAAAATGTAGCTTGTCACGAAATCGTGACAGCCGTATTCTCTTGACGCACCCGTTGTGTCACAGATTCGTGACCATCGTACGCGCGCGTTAAGTTACGGCGGTCACGAATGCGTGACGATCGTACGCAAAGGGTTAAAAAAAATCTCTGAAGACATATCTTGGTGCATTTTCATAATGGGAAAAAGCTGTTTTAGAGAATGCAGACATGGCATGAAAGCACTCTCACTACAGTTTGCATTGTTTTACTTTCTATTAATTCTGGATAGCACATTATGGCTGCAAATAGAAAATTCAACTATTTACAATGTCACATTTTTAATTATTAGTTTAGTCTAAAGTATTCATTTTCACCAAAATTAGGGGGGTATAAAGCTCCCCTAGCACCGACCTGTCTACAGTAGAGCCAGCCAGCCAGATTATGATCGAAATTTTCTGAATTATTCATTATAAATTGTGTTATTCCAAAAGAATAATAGCTATATTATTATTCCATAAATTTTCTTATTATTCTCTTATATTCCAATTAGAAATAAGTTATATAGTGGTGTTGCAGTGGTTAAATAATATAACATTGGTACATTATGATTGAAATGAATGAGTAAAAGTTATCAGTCTCTCTTACTATTATACTGAATTACTCTAGAGGATTTACTATCACTGTTTAATCTTTCCGTGAAAATCATGAATGTCCTCGTAAAAATGGTCAATGAATGGAGAAAACAAGCTCTGCTGCAGCTGAAAAAAGTTCAATTATGAAAAACCTAAACAGACATTTGGAGTAAAAAGTGAATTTGGGAATTACATTGCTCAGCAATGGATGCGCCTTCTTTCTCTCTTCTCTTCAACTTAGTAATTGGTAATAGTTTACATTTTTAATCAATTATGATAGCTAGCTATAGTTGAGTTGCTCAAGAACAGAAACTGTTTAGCATGATCCTCCAGATGACTTACTCTGAGCCTGAGCTGGCTTGGCTCCCAGTATTTCAAACTTTCCCATTTTGGAAGTACAATAACAGAGTGGTCAACACTAACCCAGCTGCTTTAAAGAAAATCAGTCTTATAACCATGTTTCTTATAATGTTTACATCATCTTATTATAATGCTAGCATAATCTGACAGGACCTAAGTCACAGGTTTCAAACAAATATTTGTTTAAAATGTCTAGTCACAATACTTGAGAAATACATATGGTCAATGTCCCCAATGTGGTCGCTATTCCGAGGTTTTACTGCATATTGTAGACACACACTCCCACCAACCTCAATCAGCTAGCTAATGCACACAGCTCTCTACCTCTCTCCTCCATCTCTCCCCACCACCTAAACACAATAAAAACCTAGTTACTCTTTTGACTAGTAGTCCAGTCCTGAACATACATAGTAAGAAAACACTTTCGTACCAGACTCCTCGACTTCTACTGGGTGTCCACTGAAAGCAGTGAGTCTGACAATTTCGACAGGGTTCTCTAGATTTTTGAATACTTGAAGTTTTTTCAAGTGATTATCTCTTCCATAGGATCCGTGTCCAGAATATTTGTTCTTTATTCAGTAGACATATTAGGGCTACTATACTACTTTTTAATTCTTGATTGAAGACTGTACACACCCTCTAAAAAAGGGGCTGTTTCATGAAACCTGTCGTGTATTGACTTTAGACACTGAGACCCAAATACCCCAAGTACGAATAGCCTTGAGTTTCAAAGGTTTATCAAATAGCAAAGACGCAAGACTCAACAACTATTGAGAACTGAAATACTGAACAATTGACAAATACTGATGACATGTGAACAAAACCACATGAAACAGGAAGTGACAAAAACCACAGGAATGACATAATGCATAATGACCAAATACACCACAAAACCTACCAATTAATGTACTTGTACTCTTACTTTGAAGAGACTTAACATTTTTTGGTTGCACCAATACATGACGCTTCCTTTGATAATAATAAATCCTGAAAAGAAAAAATCTGACTGGTGATTTCATTTCGTTGACACTCCTTCTCAATAGCATCAGTGAATAGATTGTAGATGCCACCTAATAGCATAACATACATTGAATTAATTCCAATAGGTGGAGCTACAATGTGCGTGTTCATTGTAAAGTAAATCAGCATTCAGACCTCACACGAATGATCGCCTCACCAGAATGAATGTAGAGAACTCTGCTTCCTTTGAACCTCTCTGGTCTCAAGGACATCTCTGTTAACATCCCTCTAACACACTTGGCATTATACACTGGGTCTATAGGTACTCCAGTCTCACTGGGGACCGACACTATCAACTCTACAAGAATACAATCAATGAATCACTGGGTGTGTCCTTCACTCTGGCTGGCCCCTCTTCCCCCTGCCCCTGCATAAATTACTCACTTAACTCCCCCCTGCCCCTGCATAAATTACTCACTTAACTCCCCCCTGCCCCTGCATATATTACTCACTTAACTCCTCCTCAGCTTTTCCCACTCCATCCCCCATGTAGTCTGTAGTTATGTCAACGAGCTCAGATGCCTGAGGGCCTTCGAACCCCAGGGCCTGCAGCTCGCGGTCTATACGAGCCAGAATAGCCTCTTTGGCGTCATGAATTGACACGCCGTGGATCCTGCATTCCCACAAAACTAAAGAATACCACCCTCTTTACATCTGAACCTGTACCACTTACCTAAGTGATGACTTTGTGAGGTAATTGGCAATTGCAAGTCCACACAGAGTCCCACAACTGCCCACAGCTACCACAATGTCATCAAAGTTATCCGTAATTCCCTAAAAGATGTAAAAACTCGAATACTTTTGCTTTAATTTAATTTGTATCCCTCAGCAGCAACTATCTCTTGGTGATCTAAAAAAAATTACTTGATTTTTTTTTGTAAAAGTGAGTCTACTTTAGGCTGTGCAGTGCCACTGAGTGGTGTTATAAATCATTCTTGACATCTTGATCTAAAAAAAAATTTTTTTCTTCTTATTGCACGCCGAAGTTTGGTTTAAATCATGATTAGTTTGTCAAGAGGAGAAACAATGGAATACAGCACAGCTCAATTGGTAAGTTTTACTTGCACATGCAGAATAGAAAGAAAGCAAATGAACTCAACACGGCCGTAGTACAGGCAACAAACTCTAACACTCTATGCTGTGCTGACATACTACAACTCTCACTTGTTCTATCATTTCTTTGAATCCATCGATATAGCCCCATGCTCCGACCGTGGACAAACCACCAAGTGGAATATAATATGGGTTGTGGCCTTCCTTCCTAAAGTAATGGACGAGCACACACAAACAGACAGTATCTACTACAGTGACACTTCTCAATTGTAGTGTGTACAATTGTTTAAACATGGTAATGAAAATAGTGCATGGATTATAATGTCAAACTGTTAGTAGGAAATGTAAGAATAAGTAATGCATTATTTTTACCTCAACTTGGAGCAATAGACTTGTACTATCTCGTTAATTTCTTTCCGAGGATCACGAATTTTTTCTTTCGGTATGTATGGTAATTCAACAAACTTTGTACCTATCAATCTGCTTAATGTGAAGTTTGCTTTATAGGCTTCATTCACCTGAACATTTAAAAAAAGAAAAAAAAAAGAAGAAGATTAGTTACACACAGCAGGCCTTGGGAAATAAAGGAGTAAATTCATCTGAATAAACTGTAATTGAACAAAACTAATCAAATAGACTCTGTTCATATTTTAATTGCTCTTCAATAACAGCATCAAATTCCTGTGTACACTAGCCGTTCCTTCCAGAGCTCAAAATACTGTACTTAAATTGGAAACATAAGAGAGAGAAAAAATAAATAAAAATAAGTCCTATCTTATTGATTTCCTATTCCATTATCCAGTCAGTGTGTCCCTTTCCAGCTCTACTCTTGTAATAATAGGCAAACACCAATGGCGTATTCATAAAGTAACCTAATTAAAGTCCCACCTACCTCAGTACCCAAGTTTATGACCAGCACATGAGACTGCAGTCCCATTTCTTTAGCAGCTATGACAGTAGCCCTGGTGTGGTTGGACAGGTAACCAACAGTCAACACACAGTCACAGCCTTGGTCAATGGCATCTGCCAAAAGAAACTCCAGTTTCCTAATCTATAGACATGTATGTATATCCAATAGTTAAACCATGGGTTTGAGGAATTATTACTGATAGCTCCTCAACCTCAGAGCAAAGCTCATGGGAGAGGGTGGTTATCTATAGTGCTAACTCTCCAGAGTTATGGTTTAACCACAGTTACCATAGCGAACAATTGAAAAAGACCAAATAATAACAGGATAAGGTTGCTATGAGGGGAAAAATATGTCCAACATTAATCAGTCATTGCAGTGAGGGTCACTCCAAAATACTGAATGCAAATGTACACTCTGTTCCATTTTCGTGACCCTCAAACAAAAGCAGTGGTGACTGAGCAGTGTTATCTAGTGAGATTTGCAAGACTAGATGTTGCACTACAATGAACAATTCTCCATCTCAGTCAACTTCAAATGGAGCTGGAGTGGTCACTTACAAAGCAAGCTTCATACAGGTTAAAATTTAATTTTCTTCATAGCTGAAAAGACCATGCCATATAACTTTATACAATAGTTATTTCTGCACACTCTATTTTGAATTCTGTGTTATGCAAGTTTAACACTCTTTCAGGGGGAGGGGAGGGGGTACTAAGTTATCTGTGATGATTTTGGTGGGTGATATTACTTTTTTTTTAGGGTGATTCACTTATATCGAAAGGTCACTCTAGCCGCTGATAGATTAGAATTGGAATTGGAAACGAAGAAAATAAGATACGATGTCTAAAAGTTAGTTCTTAAAACCACAACAATATGAATACATTCATGACCAGATACCGGAAATCTGGTTGTTGGTACAATTAAGTGCTAAGTGTCACGGGTGTGGGTGAAACACCCGTGATCACATGGTAGTTACTAAGCAAGACATTACTAAAAGTATGTAATGTGTTTGACACCTGGAATTTTTAAAATTGCTTATGACATTACAGAATACAGTTTTCTGCAGACATTATCACAGGACTGAGGTATATCTAGTTATTGTTAATTTATTAAGAAGGTACATTACTCTGACTAGCCTTAGTGTGAGTTTTGCCTTCGTGACTGTCATCTCATGGAGTCAGTCATATTCCTGCATCGGATCAGTACTACACACAACAGTCTAGTATCACTGTCCTCGGTCCAAATTTTGCCTGAAGCTTTGTAAAATAAATGGTAGGCTACGCCATTCTAGAGGAACGGTTACTGCTTGCTCAGCGTCAATCATAACATAGTGCAAAAACAGCACGCACATATATATCAATAATAATGAAAGTATATTGTAATCTGTAGCTCCAAATTAGTTGGACATAGAACGAGGGCATGCTACGTCCTGACACAAACCACATAATGTGCTCACAAAATATAATCTTATTACTGTATCCAATTAGTAAAGGGTCTCCAATAAAACATTTTTAGGATGGTGGTATCCAGGAGGGAAAAATGGTGAGATGAGACACATACACACTTTACCTTGTTTCCTGACAATGTACTTCCAATCATGTCTTCTCTTTTAATCGAGACATCAAACCCATCAGGGACTCCTGGTAGCTTCCAAGAGTGAATTGGTGTAGGAGTCATAGTAAGCTACAAATACAACAACACATTTCCAGAATGTCATTGACTGGTACCATTGAACTGGCATCCTATCTGTGACATGCACTAATAATAGTACCAAGTACCAATCGGTTGCTAGCTCGCAAAAAATAAATAAATAAAAACAAAAAGCTATCTAGCTAAGTAAACAGCAACCTTTGCACGACTCTTTGGTACAACTTTTAGACTTTCAGCCCAAGGAGGGGGCTGGTAGTCGTAAATTTTCCCATGTATCTCAGTTCGATCCGACGACATCACCGTGCAGCAGGGAACCTGGTAGAGTGTCGCCGTGGTCAGGCCTGCTTCCTCGGATAAATAACTCTTAATTTGTACGCGCTTGAATTAATTTGCCTCGCAACAGTAGAAATTACGGCTGGCCTCTTAGTATAGTGCATTTAGCTAGGATCTGGTAGCAAATCAATCATCAATAAAATTATGTGTTTTGTTCATTATATGCAATCTAGGCGGTATAAATAATTTTACTATTTTTTTTTAAATTGCTGATGTATTAAAGAATAAAGTCTTTATTGTATTTTTCATCAGGTGTGATCAGAGGATAGGGTGAACAATCAGACGTTAGCCATTTATTCATTAACCTTGCATTTATTAATTATATAATATATCTAGTGATATCAAATTCATTATAATAAGTATTCATGACATAAAAAAGACAAAGTAAAATGGAAAACATGTGACTCAGTTCATTAAAAAATTTCATGTTCCAAACATTTTATTAGTAACGTCACGTTGTTGAACTACTTCATCAACTCTGCCATCAAACAGACCAAACACTCCACCTGATTACCAAACATACAATAAAAATACAATTAACACTTCTGCTTGCTTTTAAATTTCGATCTTACCAGAGTGAATGTACAAGATTCTCTTTCCCTTTAGTCTTTCCGGATGCTTTTGTATCTCTTGAAGCATTCCTTTTACTGATTTAACATTGAACTCAGGATCAACAGACAGTCCAGTTTGACTCATTACTTCTACTACAGTCTCTAACATGAGAAGTCAAGCATTATTTTGAATAATACAACTGGTAATCAACAGTAAAGTTGTCTAGTACCAGATATACAGAGTTGATTACTGAATAATGGTGTGCATATCAAAACTTTATTTCTCTCATATTTTTTAGATGCGCATTTAAACTATAGGTTGCAAATGGTTCATAATTAGCTAGCTGCAGTCTCAAAGCACCAGAGAACTCTCACATTGTCAAATGTTACATAATTAAAACAATAATTGTAAGCATTTGCTCTAAAAACTACATTTTCTGAGCCATGCAATGCAGTAGGGAAGAATCAGAAAATGACTATTAGAGGCATTTAGAACTTAACCAGTTTCATTTAGCCCTTATAAAAATTATTGAAGACATCTTGGTGCATTTTCATATTGGGAACATTATCACAAAAACAAACTCTTTTAGAGAATGCAGAAATGGCATGAAAGCACTTGCTACAATTTATATTGTTTCATTTTCACTTCTAATAATAACCGTTTTCTGGATGTATAGCACATTATGGCTGCAAATAAATTTAACTTATAATGCAGTACTAAAAAAATAATAAAAATGGATTTGAATGAGGATCAGTAATTATAGCCACCAGCTAGGAGTAGCTAGATACATGTAATATATATATATATATATAATACTTATAGCACGAGTCAGAGTACAATATGGGAAAATATTTTACGAGCACGCAAATATTTTCACGAGCCAAAGGCGAGTGAAAATGTGGCGTGAGAGTAAAATATCATTCCCATATTGTACGACGAGTGTGATAAGTGATTTATTGCTGCCTTGATATTTTTTCTCAACCGGTTACAATTCAATTTTCATTGATTTTATTCGCTACGCGCATGCGTAGTGTACCGTACAATATAAACCGTACAATATGGGAGAATACAGAACGCTCGCGTGATGCGGAAATATTCAAGTAAAAATATCAAAGCTGCAATAAATATATATATATATATATTAAGTTCACTTTATTTGGAAAAATCGATATTCGAATGAATTCCAGATTGGTGCACACATTAATAGATGACATGACTGGAAATAAGTACCTGTATGACCATACACAACTATGAATAATGATAAGTGTCTTAACAAGTCACCTTAGGCCAAGAATCCATATCTCACACAAGGATGACGATTCTGACGAGGATATGTCTTGACAGGTACAGGAAGCGACTGAACAGGTTGCCTCAGTTCTTCTGTGAGGGGCTGGCCCCCTGATTTTGAGTTAGTTACTGGGATAGCGACTGAACAAGGAACTTTGTATAAACAGATGATACAGAACATGAGATCATTGTGTGGTGGGGCACAGCCCCCCCTGGGAATGTTAGTTGGTGTTGGACAATTTCTATGACATGTGAGTTGTACTTGGGAGGTGTGAAGGTGTAGTCATAATTTAATTAGTGGCCCCCTCCAGAATCCAGAACCCTGTTTGATCCGTATGCTACAGGATGTTCAGATTCATCTGGATATGTATGTGAAGACTGCCCCAATGCCATAGGCAGACACATCGCAATCTAGCTTGATATGTAAGTTGACATCACAGTGAGCTAAGACTTCTGGTGTGAGTTTCTCTTTCGGCATCAAAAATGCTCCCTCACATTCTTTACTGCAACCCAATTTCATTCCTTTCTTTAACAACTGGGTTCAAAGGGTAAGTTATAGTAGACAATTGACTTATAAATCTGCCATAATAATTCAAAAGACCCAGGAATGCCCTTATCTCTTGTACATTGGTAGGGGCTGGTGCTTCCTGGATTGCTATTACCTTCTTTGATAAAGGATGCAATCCATGTTAGTTTACCCAATACCCCAGATAATCAACAGAGGGAACACAAAACAACAACAACAACACATTTCTATTTCTTTAACCGTAAATTATATCTTTCGAGCACTTCTAATACCTGCCCCAAAATAACGGTATGCTTCTGCTTGCTAGACCCTGTAATGAGAATGTTAACAACTACTCGAGGTATTCCCTGTAATATTTTCTCCGTAAAGTGTTAAAAAAGGGCAGGTGCAGATACAACCCCAAATGGGAATCATGTAAACCGATATAAAAGCTCATGTGTATTAATGGTAATGAACCTTCTTGACTCTTCATCCACAGTAACACCTGTTGGTAGGCCTGGGTTACATCCAGCTTGGTGAACACCTTTCCGCCAGGCAACATAGCAAATAAATCTTCAGGCGAAGGTAGGGGATACTGATCAACCTTCAACACAGGATTCATAGTCACCTTGTAGTTCCCACAAATACGCACAGAACCATCAGGTTTTGGGACAGAAACAATAGGAGCAGCCCAGTCAGAGTGTGTGACTTTTTCCCTAACCCCACTCTCTTCTAGACACTTCAAATCCTGCTTAATAGGAGTTCTTAAGGAATATGGAGCAGGGCAAGGTTTGTGGAACTTGGGCTGAGCTGTAGAATCTACGTCCAGGCTTGAATCCCCTTCATAGTACCTAGTTAGGACAAGCGACAGCTTCATGTTTGGCCAGCAACTTGTCCAGTTCCTTGCACACTTTTGATAGAGCTCAACACCGACTTCTTCAGCCAGTTTCGCCCAAGCGAAGAAGGGCCATTTCCAGCAACTACAACTACTGACAAGTCATACCTCGGGCTCTGGTACTCCAGAACCACACTCTTTTTGCTAATTACCTTCAACGGCTCTCCTTTATAGGTCTTCAGCCGCACTGATGACTGATTAAGGTTTGACTTGGAAAAAACTGCTTCCATGTTGTTTCAGACACTATAGACAACGAAGCTCCTGTCAACTCCATTACTTATATTCTTTCCATCCATGACTAAGCTAGTACTTTGGGTTTTAAATGTGCCTTGAGAGAAGCTACTAGCTCTTCATAACTCTTACTGGCTGGCTTTGCTGGAGCCAACAAGTTGCTGAGAAGACTATAAGTTTCCTTCCCCACTATACCGTCAGTAGCACCGCCCATTTCTTGTTAGCACCATCTACGGCCGTAAAGTAATGCTCGAGTCCCTCTGATACTGCTCCCAGTCATCTACTCCTAACTGGAATGGCTCCACTTTCCCTATAAGTGGGTATCCCATCCTCATCGCCAGTGTTAAAAATGAAAGTTCACTTTATTCAGAAAAATCAATAATTGAATGAATTCCAGATAGTTGTACACATAGATGACATGACCAGATATAGGTATGATATGACTGGAAATAAGTATGACCATACATAACTAACAAGTAAATATATCACATGTACCATTGTAAGCATTAATAGTTTCGTGAAACAAGGAAATGTTTTAGTTCTCATCAATATTCATCGAAAAGATATGGATACCACTCCATGACTTTATCAAGTTCAACAGTTGCTTCTATATAGCAATTGGGTAGATAATCTTTAAAAATTGGGATTTTGCAATCACGTAGAAATCGACAATCTCTCACTTTGCTTGATGATATAAATAAGGTTTGCAAGTTGGTGCACTTCTTCAATGAGTGAACTATGGATTCGAGACAAGAATACTCTATTAAATTATTACCAAGTTCTAAATCTTTTATATCACGACAATGCTGAACTCCTTCTGCAATATTAACAGCTCCAGACCCTGAGATCAAGTTGTCCTCCAGTTTAAGTTGACGAAGTTTGCCACAGTGCTTTATAACACTACCAAGACAATTAGCATCATCGTCTCCTATCTCATTGCCACAGAGATTAAGCAATGTTAGCTCACTCAAAGTTTTCAAACATCTAGCAAGAGTTTTTAAACCTCTATCTCTGATACAGTTATTAGCTAGACTAAGTTCCTTCAGGCCACTATACTTTAGACTTTCAGCAACAGCATCCATTCCTTCATGTCCAATGTGATTATTATCGAGATAAAGCTGTTGCAAACTTGAACTATACTTCAAACCTCTTTCCAGATAAACTGCCCCTACATCACTGAGTTTGTTACGAGATAGATCTATAGTGATCACAGCCTCTCCATGTTGTTCTAGTAGACTAGCTATAGCTAAGCAGCCTTGAGCCCCTATACTATTTGAAGCGAGGTGGAGTCTCTGTAACTTGCTATTATTCTTCAATGATTCACAGATAGCCTCTGTCCCAGTATCTTGGATGTTATTATCAGACAAGTCAAGTTCACACAATGACTCACTCCCTTGAAGAAACTTTGCCACAGCTAGAGCTTCCTCTACTCCTATATTGTTATGTCCTAAATTTAAAGTCAGTATTTGATGTGAGATTCCCAGTAGACTCTGACACAGATATGCTGTTCCTTCAAGTCCTAAGGAGTTGTGGCTAAGATTCAGAATGTGAACATTTCTCCAATGAAAATGGTCAATGAGCGGATTCACCACATCAATGCTCATGTCTATAAGAGATATTGAATATATACAAGAGAACTGTGGTAAAACATTTGTACTAAATGTAATCCAATCAATGCCATGACCACAAGACTTCATGTAGAGTGAGTGAAGAATTTGTATCATAGACAGTCGAGAAGGTTCGGTCATGAGAGAGTATAAACGGGTAAACCCCTTTTCATCAATACCATCAGTAAGATCAAAAGTGTGAAACAGTTTTCTACTGTTCTTCTCTTTACCGATATCTTCAATGAGGGTATTTGAAATTAGGTTTCCAAATAAAAGAAGATCAGTATCATTTCTGACTGAATTCACTAGAGCTTCTGCTCCTTCATTGCCTATGCTGTTCAGGCTTAAGTCAAGATAACACAATTCTGAGCAGCCATCAATGCTATTTGCAATGGCCACTGCTCCTTCATCGTGGATATCATTAGCTACTAGCTTCAATGTCTCCACACTGGAGTTGTGTTGGAGTCCTTCAGCTAACAGAACAGCTCTTTCATCATTTAAGTTACAATTAAACAGACTCAAAACAGTACAGTAACTAAAATAATGTTTTGGCTCACAATAACGACCTGTTATATGACATTTCAGAGCATATGATATGACTAATATTTCTGCATTTTGATATGCACGGCTTTTAATTGCGGGCATCTTGGAACAATGGATTGAATAAAATAAGTCAGAATATGCATCAACATCATCTAATGGCCATAAAGACTGGCAAGATGCGATCCCTTTTAAAATTGTATCACCCCAATTGTATTCAATAGACACCCAAATCACCTTAGGTATCCTTGCAGTCCTTGCTGCCTTTACAAAAGCTTCTGTACATTCTGAGTCAATTGCAGCATGATCACAATGATACTCTAATGCTCTTACGGGATTGTGAGTTGCATTCTTTACAACATACCCTAGGCAAGTAAAGTCACTAGGAGTTTTGAAGTCTTCATCAATATAAATGATATTTTTAAAATCTCTTTGCTCAACTGCTAGTTCACATGTGTCTGGTTGCTGGGACTCATAGCAGCATTGAAGTGTATGCACAGTACTGAACTTAGCTACTTCTATCAGAGTCTTAAATCTATTGTTATCTTTCTTAAATTGGGCTAGTCCACAATAGAACTTGAACACCACATACATGTGTTTCTTGGAACCATGAGACTGGATGATGGCTAGCTGCTCCTCAATGGTCTGCCTAGAGATGTGGTAAGCTGCTAAAAACTCCTGAAAAGTTAAGTGACAGAAGCTGTAAGTTCTTACTCTGCCACGTCTAGTGGCTTTCCTATCAATAGTAATCAGTCCTAGCGACTCTGTAATATTTTCTTCCTCTTCTATAACTTGCTCAGACCTTGCTGTCTTCTCAAATGCTAGCTTACATATTCGAAGAAATATGTCTTTGTTGGACCCTTCTAAAGATTCTAGTGTCATCTGTTCTACGTCAGGATTGCTGCGAGAGAGGGATCTTAATATAGTATGCACAGTAAAATCATGGTAAATTTGACTTTCTCTATCTGGTAAGTTGTCGCCAGAAACATCGTATAAGAAGCAAATCATAGCAGTTTGAATAGGCAAATAACACATCCTGTGCACGTTCACATGATCAGCTAAATACCTCTGAAGTGAACAACATTTACTTTGATCTGTAAACTGGTACGATTTAATGTAATCTGTAATTTGATCCTTAAAAAAACCTAAAACTTCAACTGTGAGATTTATTCTATTTGTTCTGTATCTGTTAGCAGCAGCTGGACGAGATGCTACAATAATTACTGCCCGAGGTAGAGCTTGTCCTGTTATAAGCTGATGCACATAAGTGGCCTGATTTAATGGAGGTTGATATTCATCTAAGCCATCCAATATAAAGCACGCTCCAAGACCTTGATGCTTCTCAATGTAATTGCAGATTACCTTTGCATCTTCTTCACTGTCAAAACAATATTTTATGAGATCTATTAATCTAACTGATGGAGAACTATGAAAATGTCGAAGGAAAATTAGAAACAAGGATTTAACTTTATTCAGCGACTCACCCTTTGCCCAGTCTTGACTGATCTTACATACTAGTGTGGTCTTTCCACTTCCTGGACGTCCCACTATTAACACTCGATTGCTAAAAGTTATTGTTTTCAATGCATCAGCATATTGTATGGTACTTTTGTTTCCAAAAACATCGTCAGCATCTCCTCGAATTGTTTCTCGATAGCTATTTGATATCACTGTACCCATACTGTCTACAATAGCTAAACTGATGTAAGAGTTTTGGCTGACATGAGGCCAACTGTCTGGTTCTACCTCAGGCTGTGAACAATATCTTCCTGAAAGGAGAGTTCTGTATTTATTCAGTAATGTTTTAACGTGAACTTTAATCAGACTGGAATGATAAGTAGTCTCTTGTAAATCGAAAGAACAATAATAATGACCTTCGGCAGTGATATCTCCGACTTTGATACACAGCATTGGAAATGGTTCGTTTAATGGCACTTCATCTTTGTACCAATTATAGGAAGGTGTACATGTCTTAGAACACAATACTTCAACTTCTAGCAAAATAGTTGTGACCTTATTTGGCTCATCTATGATTACATCACCACTAACTTGACACCAAGGATCCCTGTTTGATTCCATAGCCATTTTGTTATCAACATTCTGGTTATCAACATTCTGGTTTTCTTTCTTATGGCATGAAATAGCCTCTAGTATCTCATTCACTTCTTTCAACAGCTTACCCAAATTGACTGAATTAGATTGCAAAGCTTTCTGCAAGTTATCGAGTGTGGGTAGAGTAGCAGATGAGCTCTTTCTCGACAACCATGCATCAAGTACTGAATACAAACGCACTAAGTTATCTGTGCCAGCTGATTCTATGGTTTTAATATCACTAACAGAGAAGTGAAATGCCATTCCAAAGTGCTCCCACTTATATGCATACTTTGAGAGCATATCACACAAAGGCCCTAAATGTGAGTTGCTATTTAAAATAGTTTCAGTAGTAACTTCAGTAGAACCTACTCTATCCCCGTCTGAATCGATAATGTTATGGATTTGCTTCCCAATATGAAACAGTGTAACATAGTTACACAGAATTCTACACAGGATGTTCAATCTCCTTCTTTTATCTTCCCTACAAATAGACTTGATACTCTGACACACATGAAGCATTAGATACCTGCACCTTGACCTGTGTAGAACACTAGAGTGCATGATGTCCAAGTTATTCTTCACTTCCTGTGGCAATAGTCCTATCTCATTCATACGTCTAGTTATATCAGCCAGGTCCTGGGGTTGGAGACTATCTAATACTTGCTTACTTAATATGTCAAGGACCATGGCTTCTTCATCCTCATTTATGAATTCCTTTACCTGATGACCGCCACACCCACTTTCAGTATGTAAAGATGACTGTGGATATTGCAAACCAGCGCCATCTGAGGATAGAGCTGTTAATCCTGATGGAGAAGGCAACTGAGGTGGTGCTGGTGAAAGGACACTCAGGGGAACATTGCTACTTGGCTGAACTGGAAGTGTTACTGGCGGCCCCGAGTAATTCAGTAATTGCATACTGGAAACCTGCAGGTCCTGCGGAGTCGTTTGCGGTCTACCGTATACCTCACTAAAATAAGAGTTTATATTGACTTTGGGAAAGAGTGAATCTGTACTTACTGTGAATCATCAGGGACTTGAGATTCTCCATTTTTGGTAGCCATATTGACGTTGTTCCAAACAGACGGGGAAAAACAATTAATTTGACGACCATTTCCTAATATCAGTTACAGTGTTTTCCTTCACAACTCTGTACAATTAGTTGGTTAGTAGTACTTTAGGTTGTGAAAAGCTTGGACAGTAAAAATGCTATAGTGCCACAACCTTGAAAGAGATCGCACAACCATACAATATTGATTTTTTTTTATTTTATCATTAAAATTGTTAACTTTTCATCTACAAAAAAAAACATGTTTTAAAAAAATTCTTCGGTTAAAGTCTAGACTACTGTAACTTCTACATCTCCCATGACATCAGTGAGCTCAGAGGAAGAGAACACCGCCTGTAGCTGGAACTTGCCCTTCTTCACTGGGATGGTCTTGAGCACAGCCGAGACTGTCTGTAATGCATGCACTGGCCTGGACAGAGAAATAGCAAACAGTAGAATGAATGATGGTACCTGTGTGACACTCGTGTATTAACTCACTGGACATCCTGGATCACATCCTGGACGTGGCCATCTCCCCGGAGTTCAAACTGACACTCTGACAAGGTGACCCTGAGAGGGTTTTCAAATGACACCGTAATCTCTGCTGGCTCGTGTAGCTTCAAGCCTTTCTTGGGGAGACTAACTGTGATATCTGGAGTCTATGAAACAAGGGGAATTGGATACATACCCAATGATGTAATGATAGAATTTGTCAACGATTGTAGCAAATACAAAATGTGGCATTAATTGAAATGACAATAGATACTCCGAAAACGTATAATTTTAAAAAAAGTACTTGAATCCATAATACAAGTGTTATTGCCTTAGTTACCATCCTCCTATACATACATATACATTATAGAAAAGACACAAAATATAACGCTACTACCATTCAGTCCTTATTAGCTTGTTTCATAGTATTAACAGAATATAAAAACTCAGAAGTCTGTGCTGAAGTGCTCCTAAGCATGAAGTCAAAATTTCAGGTGAAGTTATATTTCAGCTGTTAACAGTCGAGTGAGCACTACATTGAGATCATGTTTCTCACCTTCAGTCTCACAGTCTCTGTCTTCACAACACTCTGCTTGGCTTTCTGGTCCAGAACCAAACACACGACACTGAGGAAGTTGCCTTCTGACAATATCCTTAGATAATCTCTGTACATGACATGCAGCTTGAAGCTCTTGCCTGGAGAGAAAGTCAACCAAGAGGATGTTGATGAAAGGTGCTTAGCGTGTGCTTAAAAACGTTTACATTCCAGACCTTTGACTAACTTAAACGCTAACAGCCTTACGTAAGTGTTAGCCTTACGTAAGTGTTACCCTTTACCCAACCTTCCACTCACTCTCATCCTGCTCCAAATGGTCATAATCAGCATGTGCCTTGACTTGCTGGCCAGGAGAACCCGTATAGAGGACAGCACGACACATCAGACGAACATTCAGCTCCCTGCAAGCACAGAAGAACCCAATAGGCGCACTGTCCACACACACCCACACACACACACACAGACACACACACACCACTGCCCATGAGGCACAGCTCACTTCTTTGACGTGGACTTGTTGGTGACTGTGACAGTGATGGTGAAGTCGTCTCCTATGGTAATGTCTGATCCCACTGCCACCTCCAATCCTATCGTCTTCTGAGACTCTGTCTCCACTACAATAACCATAATACTACACATAATATCCTCCTCTGTTGCGTCAAACAATGGGGACAACCATCCTATGAAGCAGCATGATATAATGGTATGCAAATTCAGTCTATTGAGGACCTTACAGATAAACAACACACACACACACACAAAATGCAAATTCTCTAGCTGCCACTTAGGCGGTCATGAGCACCTGGCAGAGCCAGGAGGCCTGTGCACTAAGCAGACACTATGAGCTGTGCAAGCAAAGCTCCTGGAGCTGGGCTAAGAGGAGAACAGGCCTTTCCTCACGGGAGGCAGATGGAAAACCAGATGGAAAATTGACTGATTGGGGCCTGAACTCAGGACTTCAGGCCCTGAGCCAAGGATACAACCACTACACCACACAGTCACCACCATACACACACACACACACACACACACACACACACACACACACACACACACACCCAGCATAGCTGCTCTTTCCGCCACTGAGCCCTCGGGGTATTTGTAATTGTGAGTGACATCGTAGCGCTTGTTACTGTCGACTGCCTTAGTGCTGATCTGCTTGCCCACATGCCTTGTGTTGACTCCAGAGAGGACATGAGAACCATCTGCCATGACTGTGTAGAACCTCACGTCTGCATTTACCTACAGGAAGTGAGAGAGAGGGAAAAGGAGTAAAATAATTGAGGAAATAAGATTGACCTCTCAATTATCTCCCACTTCACCCTCGCCAATCATAAGATCTGCTACTAGAGGTGCATCGATAATCTATCGTTTATCGGCCTACTTTTTCGATATCGGTATCAGTCGTCAACACTACCCGCTGTACCGATATAATTAACCGATAGAAAAAAATTCGTACTCGCCGCGTGGACACTGAATTAGAATAGAATAGATTGCATAAAGACAAAGAAACTTAACTACAATGTCTAAAAAGAAGTCACCAATTTGGCACTACTTTGTTCCTGGCGCTGAAGACTCTAGACTAGTACCATTATATTTCTAATTATGTAAAAATTAAATTTTCAAAATTCAATGAATATATCTATCTGTTATCGGTTGGCCTCAATTCTAGATACAATATCGGTTATCGGTATATCGCTAAAATCTTCTATCGGTACAACTCTATCTGCTACATTCCCTACAAACTAAACCACACCCACCTCTCACACTAAACCACACCTACTTCACCAATCACAAAATATAACATACTTGATTGATCACGACCTGCCACACCCACCCCAATGGTCACAGCCCATCACACCCACTCCATTGATCACAACCTCCACACCCAACATCAATCACAAACTGCCACACCCTCATCAATTTGATCACAAACTGCCACACCCAAAAATCATCAATCACAAACTGTCACACCCACCTCACTGATCACAAACTCGGTGTCATAATTCATCCTCTGGCCCAACTTGACGGCCCTAATAGAACAAGGTCCCAACTTGTAGTCCCCACCCTGAAGGCTCTCTTCCTGGGGCGTGGCATCCAAGGCCTGCCAGCCTCCAAATCCCTTGACCAAGTCAGGACGAGACATCCACACCTCGTTCCAGACATGAAAGTTCCTGCAAAGTAAATCACACGTACATCGAAGAGAGTATATTATATAGCTAGTGTGGCAAGCAAGGTGGTCTCACTAAACAAAACACACACACACACACACACCTATAGCCACCCATCTGCTGATGATAGCAGTATCCCAGAGCAACGTTTATGACTACAGCATCTCAGATCCCCTTGTCTATGAAATGTTCTCATACAATGCGTATACTGACACTAACCACACACACACACACAAGCTTCCTCTAAATACTAAATACTAGGGTGTGCTGTGCAAGATGAGTGAGTCAGTCGAGTTTAGTATTAAAAGAACAGAACAAGGTTAAGTCTTATTTACAAGTTGTTTCTTTTCACTACCTATACCAAAAACTAATTCTCTTGTCAACGGATTATTTCAGCTATAAAAAAGCAAACAGGCAAGTACTCTGCCACACAGTGGCGTTCCATATACTAACAAGCAAGTACTCTGCCACACAGTGGCGCTCCATATACTAACAAGCAAGTACTCTGCCACACAGTGGCGCTCCATATACTAACAAGCAAGTACTCTGCCACACAGTGGCGCTCCATATACTAACAAGCAAGTACTCTGCCACACAGTGGCGCTCCATATACTAACAAGCAAGTACTCTGCCACACAGTGGCGCTCCATATACTAACAAGCAAGTACTCTGCCACACAGTGGCGCTCCATATACTAACAAGCAAGTACTCTGCCACACAGTGGCGCTCCATATACTAACAAGCAA